>MDTE01023858.1_pt1 | contig 11276 bp, 3 predicted proteins | sample 811231 | NCBI WGS metagenome assembly MDTE01 (sample SAMN05326651, study PRJNA326480) | marine metagenome | isolation source: seawater | place: Indian Ocean: Red Sea | collected 2010 | reverse complement strand
TTGGCCCATAGGGGTGCAAAAGATACAATCCCAGGTATGGATATAGGCTTGTGTGCTGGAGATGTCGTTAAAGTTGGAAAAACAGTGGATCTGGAATGTTTAGATACACCGGGACATACCATGTCTCATGTTTGCCTTTTGAGTCGGACGGATAGTCCGGCACTTTTTTGTGGTGACACGCTGTTTAATGCCGGTGCAGGAAACTGTCACAATGGGGGCTTTCCCGATTCACTTTATGATACATTTGTTTCTCAATTGGCAAAATTACCAAATAATACCTTAATATACCCAGGACACGATTATATTATCAATAACCTAGAGTTTACTCTCGATCGTGAACCTGATAATGCCAATGCTAAAGACTTGTTAAACACTGTTAGAGACCAGGATCCAGAAGACGCCATGGTTTCAACTCTGGGTCAAGAAAAAGAAATTAATACATTTTTCAGGCTACAGAACCCTTCTGTAATTAATGGGCTCCGCGAGGCGTTTCCAGACCTAGAGAACATGCCTGACTCAAAGACCGTATTCTTAAAGCTTCGCGAACTGAGGAATAGTTGGTAGCAATAGTGTTATTGGTATCCAATTGAGATGCGAACAAAACATCTAACTTAACCACCATATTGTTCCCTAATGGGAAGCCAGATATGATCAAAAACAAATATTCGGGTTAATTTGTTCTAACCAAATACTGGAGGGAAGGCATCTTTGCGTTTTCCTTTTTGTCTTGGCTATTTCCTGCAGTGAAGTTAACTTACCTAAAACTTGCAGGAAAATTCTTCTTGCCACATAATTTTGGGACTATAGTGATGGTAAATAACGGCGATGTTCATTGTAAGCCAAGATAGTGGACTGACCGAAGGGTGCTAACTGGTCATTTGTTGTTGCAGCCATAATAGATAAATCAGCTATTCCATCTTAGAAAGATAATATAGTGAGTAATTTAATCATCAAAACATATTTTCCAATTGGGATGCCTAAATGGTTTTTCTACTTTTTAGTAATTATCTTTCTAAAAGAGTTTTTACAAATAAACCCAATAGGCCACAGTAAGATTCGGGAAGCAATATAATGACACCAACGTTGGAAGCTATAATATTTTCTAGTCAGACTGTTTCGTTGAATTTTAATGAGTTATCAAAGCCTTTGTCTAAACCTGACTTGATGTTTAATACAGAAGCACTTAATGGGACTGTTGCTTTTAAATATCCCAATTTTGACACAGTTGAGGATAGTGCGGTCGTTATACCCGGGTTGTTGGACGTAAGCAGTAGTAGTGGTCGTGAAGCTGTAAAAACTGCCATATTCATCCCCAAAAATAGAGACGACCTTACTATGGGAGGTTTTGGTATATTTTTGGATGATGAACAAGCTGAACAGCTTATGCAACGCCACGTCGGCATTGATGCAAATGCTAAAAAAAGCCAGGGGGATATGGCTATTTTAACTGCGTTACGGCGTATTCCCTCTCTTGATCCATTTATTGTAAAAGAAACTTTTGATCTTAACTCAATTACGGTAAACCCGGCTTACTTGGGAATTACGGATGCCGAAACAACAAAAATTCGAAGTGTTATTGCCACAAAGGTAGAGCCTATAGTTGCTAAGGCCATTGATGACCCTAGCTTAAAAGGAGTAGCGGGGAAAGTAGACGAATTTTTAGATGCAATTTGGGATCCGTCTGCAAAGGCTGCAGGTTTATTTATCAAGGCGTTTGGCATAAAACAGGAGGAAGCCCCACAAATTTTTTCAGCCTGGAAGGGGATTGCTTTTTATTATAATGAATTTACTAAAAGCCAATCGCGCCTCGCTAAAGTGCTTAGTTGGTTGGCTTCAGATTCTTCTCTTCCAAGAGAATATCGACTCCTTGCACCGGGGGAGCGGGAAAGAATACGGATGTTTCGTACAGCTGTAGAGACGAAAATTCGAAAAGTGTTTAGTAATGTTGGGGCAATTTTTAGGATTTATGACGAAAGTCACTCCCAGTTTATAGAGCACGATGATCCAACGAAGTTTCGAGCATTTTTGCAGAATGCTGACCAATATTACTGGAAGCTCGGAGCGTGCAATGGAGTGTTAGCTCAAGTATCAATAACTTGGGATCGATATAACCCACAGAGTTCAGGGAACCAATTCAATTTCGAAACCCTGGATCGATTGTTTAAGATTTGTGATTCGATTTTGTCATCGCGCGGAGAAGGGATTGGCGGAAGCGGCGCACTGAAATAAACAGATAAGTTCAAAGAAGGACAGCTTAAAGTAAAAAAAATCTTGGAGGGTTATATTAAAGAAACAACGTAAAATTTTTTAACCTGTTATCTTATTGGATTTTTAGGTTAGAGAGGACGTTAAATTAGCAGGTGCCATATCAAAGAAAAAGTGCCTGTAATAACTAGAACATAAAATATTCCTAGTCGAAAATATAAGAGCGCAAAAGCAGCGATTATTGCGATAGCAAGGCTCATCCATTCGAATGTGTTGATCTCAGGCAACCACAACACCAACGGGCCGATCTGATTTTTTATAACTGTAGAAAAAAAGACATGAAGGCTAAACCAAACTGTTAAATTTAAAATGACGCCAACAACGGCAGCAGTGATGCTATCAAATGCACCCTTGAGGCCAGGCAGGTCATTGAGTTTTTCGATATATGGTGCTCCGGCAAAAATCCATAAGAAGCATGGAGCAAAAGTAGCCCACAAAGCAATGAAGGCACCCGCTACCCCTAAAATAAAGTGGTCCCCATGGCCAAAACGGTATGCGGCAATATATCCAACAAATTCATTGACTAGAATCAAAGGGCCATTTGTCGTTTCAGCTAGACCAAGGCCATCTAGCATTTCCTGGGCATCTAGCCATTGATAGTGTTGAACGACCTCTTGTGCCATGTATGCCAGTACGGAGTATGCACCGCCAAATGTAACGATCGCAAGTTTAGAAAAAAAATACCCTAGCTGAGTGAGAACGCTGTTCCAGCCAAAGATAAAAAAAACCAAAACCAACGGGCCAAACCAAATTATCAGCCACGTTAATATAGTGCTTACAGTTTTATTAAGATGAATAGTATCCTTTGAGTGGGATTTCGTAGTTATAGGGTCACAGGCCATTATCTGAAATCTTGTTAGTAGGAAACCTGTCAGTGCAGCAACAAAGATAACCAAAGGAAATGGTAGTGAAAAAAAGAAGAAAGCGATAAATGAGAGTCCGGCAATATACCAGTGTATTTGTTGTTGCAAGGCCCTCTTTGTAATTTGAATCAATGCATTCAAGACAATGATGACTACCGTTGCCTTTATACCAACAAAAACGGATTTAACTATGGGTACATCACCATAAATGGCGTAGATCGAGCTTAATGCTAAAACCAATATTGAGCCGGGAAGAATAAATAAGAACCCAGCAATCAGTCCACCGATTCTTCCATGCAAGCGCCAACCAGAATATGTAGCCAGCTGCATCGCCTCAGGTCCAGGTAAAAGCATGCAAAAGCTTAGTGCATTAAGGAACTGCCTTTCTGAAAGCCAGTTTTTATTGACTACAATTTCTTGATGAATAAGTGCAATTTGTGCAGCTGGTCCACCAAAGGACAAAAGTCCAATGCGTCCAAATGTTCGAACAATGCTTATAATTGTTGGTGATTTTTCAGAATTATGCAATTTTTTTTATCATGAATATAAATGAAAACATACTAGATCGAAATTTCAGAGGGACTGTCGCTTCTGCAATAGCAATGTTAATAAAGGTATTATCAGTATTAGTTTAAGTTTGCTTCTATAGTCTTTTTTAAGGTTATTTTTCTTATGACAGGTGGCAGTTTGTCGGGCGGCAAAGTTAAGATTAGGCAATTTACTCGGTCATTTTAACAGTATTAGTAATAGTTACTCCAAGCTTATCTTCGATCACAATGACTTCACCCTTGGCAACAAGTCGATTGTTCGCATTGATTTCAATATCTTCACCAACTAACCGATCAAGTTCGACCACCGCGCCTCTGCCAAGTTTCAAAATTTGGCTGATTTGCATTTTTGCTGTTCCTAAAACAGCAGTAATTTCTACGTCGACATCCATCAACGCCTGTACATCGGTGCTAATTTTTTTTAGGCCGGCTTTACTAACAGCACTGGGGTCGGCATCTTTTTGACTGTTGCTTTCGGTTTTTTCTTCACCGCTTTCGGCTGCAGTTGCGCCATTTTCATTGATTTCGACTTCATCGTTTCCAGCATTAGCAGAATCGCCATCAACTGCTCCTTCTCCATTCTCTTTACTTTCTTCATCTGCCATTTTTTTGTCTATCCAGTTTAAGTTAATGTTAGATGAATGACTAGAGACTAGAAAATTCTACTATGTATTGAATTTTTTCGCAAAGATTATGGAGTTGTTTAAATTTTCAGCGGATTGCGAGTTAAGGTTTCCGAATAATATTAGCAAGCTTGCAGTTCAAAAGTCCTTTTGTACTCCCCAAATAGCCTTATTGTAAAAATTCTACTAACTGGAAAAATACACTTTCCGTAACCATGTAATATCGGCACTTACGTTAAAATGTGATTAACACCTGGGTTTTGCTAACCAGCAAATCGGAAAATATTGAGTTTCCAGTATTAGTGCCGTATTCCTTTGACGAGTGAAAATAAACATACTGAAGTGATAAACAATCTAATAATCACGTATGCTAGCATATTTTGTCTGATAAAATAAGCATGATTACATTAGTTAGCCGATTTACTAGCCAATTTACCAAAAGTCTTGTTTTAGTATAAGTTTCTAAAAAGAACAAAAATCGAGTCGGCGTCAGCAGTTTAGACATTAAAAAAAGTTTTTAACCGCAATGAATGTATTTGAAAAAAAGGTCAAAAAACAATATATCTAGATTTTAACAGACTATTACTTCTATTTTTACTGCATTTTCAATGACTTAATATTTCATCTGCACAAAATTTTTAATTTTTTCTCTATTCTTTTGCAAATTTATTTTCTTAAATTAAATACTGCAAGTGTGACGGCCGTCACATGGCATTTAGTGCCTAAAATGCCATACTGAGAGCGTAAAATTGACCGTTGGAACGGATGGTTGTTTTGCAAGGTTAAAGTAACCTGTCTAGCGCCGCATCACTGAGCAGGTAATTTTTATGAAACGTGATAATTTTGGTTCAGGAGAGGACTCTGTAGACACTGGGGGCACCGGCAGTGTCGCGGTAGTTGAATCATCAGGCTTGACAGAAGTTGTTGTGCCAGGCGGTGCCTGGTTTCTCCGTGCTGATTTCGAACGAAGTGGCCCAGATTTAGTGCTTGTTGGGCCTGATGGCGAAAATGTCGTCATACGTGATTATTTTAATAATCCCAATCCCCCAGACCTAATAGCGGCTGGCGGTGCCGTCCGCCTACAGGGCAGCACAGCTGAAATTCTGGCCGGATCACGTGCGCCTGGACAAGTGGCGCAAACAGTGGAAGTAGCCCAGGTTGAGCCCATTGGAAAGGTTGAAAGCATTGAAGGTACAGTTGAAGTGACTCGTGCCGATGGCACGAAGGTGACTTTGGCTCAAGGAGACCCTGTTTATCAAGAAGATGTACTGGAGACAGGAGCGGGTGCGGCAATTGGAATTGTCTTTGCCGATGAGAGCACATTTTCATTAGGCGAAGAAGGCCGGATGGTTCTGGATGAAATGATCTACGATCCAGGTTCTCAGGACGGATCAGCCGGTGTTTCGTTGTTATCTGGAGCTTTTACGTTTGTGTCGGGGCAGATTGCCAAGACCGGAGTTGATAACATGACGGTTACAACACCGACGGCAACGATTGGTATTCGTGGCACCGCTGGCGGCGGTAAGATTGATGAGGAGGGGGCAACAACAGCGGCTCTCATTCAGGAAAAAGGAAATTTTACGGGCGAAATGACCTTTGCCAATGAATTTGGCGTGCAAACCATCAACAAGCCCAACCAGGCTGTAACCGTTGCTGCGGGTGAGGCGCCTGGCCAGCCATTTACAATGACCCCACGTCAGATGGCGCAATCTTTTGGACAGGCGTTAAAAGCGCTGCCGAATGCCAGCGAGGCGCTAGACGATAATATTCGCGAGCAAGTTCAGGAGGCTACCCGAGAAATTGCCAGAGAAGAGACGGGAGGGGAAGAGGCCGAGCAAGCGGGTGAAGAAGGAGACGAAGGCGAAAAGCTAAAGGGATTTAAACCACCTCCGGAAGGATCAGGTTTTGGCGAGCATACAAAAGGTGATCTGGCCAAGCTTGATGAGATGCTTGAAGGTGCTAAGCAAAAGGAGATGGCGCTTAAGGAAGGGTTTTTGGAGGCCGAAAAACTTTTTGGAAAACTCGGTAAGGGTCTTGAAGAAAATATTGGCCGGCGGCTTGACCAAAAACTGCAAGACCTACTTGGAGAAGTATCTGATCGGGTCTCCGCGCTAACGATCAACCAGAGTGACGAGGCAGCACCGATTGCGGCGGTCATTTCAAAGGTGCAATCGGCAGCGGCAGCTGCAAGTAACGCAGAAAAATCAGCGGCGGCAAAGAAAGCAGCAGTAGAGGCTGAAATTGTTGCCAGAGGGCAGTCGGCGGGGCTTGATCAGTCATCATCGAACCAGTTAAGCTCAGCGGTGACAGCGCCCCTTGATGCGTTAGGGGCGGCGAGTGCTCTTGCGTCGACAGCGTCCGGTATCATGTTAACAGCGGGTGCGTTGCTTGGGACACTAAAGTCGGGCAAGAAAGTTGACCCGGTTGTTCTGGCTAAACTGCAGTCTGCGGCGAACGAGGCGGAAATTGCGGCGGCAAAAGTTGATGTGATTGTACAAGGTGCCATTGCGGCGATGGACGTTGTTGTTCCGAGGGTTATCTCGGCAGCTACTTCGGCAAAGGGTTCCGGCAAGCTCTCCGCGGCGGAGAGCATGGTCACACAGATTTTACAGACTACCATCAATACGCAGATTGAGAAAAAAGCAAAAGAGGTTACGAACGCGCCGGCTGCGATAGCGGAAGCATTTAAAGAAGGCAAGCTTGGAACAGCCAAGGATGATAGTGGTAACGATGTCGAGGGCATTGGTTATCTTTCATCAATCGTCGATACGGTTAACACCGAAATGGCGGCGGCAAAGACCCAGATAGCCGAGGCAATGCAGACAGAGCAAGAAGCTGGAACTGCAGATGTTTCCGATATGCAAAAAGTTTTTCAGGCAATGGAAAAAACAATTGCTACTGCGGAGGCGGCAAAGACCTCTGCAGAAAAAGCTTCAGCGACGATCATGGCAAAAACAGCTTCCGAAATCCGTTCCCGCGCGGAGGAGGCGCTCGAAGCTGCCAAGCTGGCTGACACCTATAAGGATGAAGCGGAGAAACTTGTCGATTTTGCGTCGATTGCTGCTGATGTTGACCCTTCAATAGCCGACATGGCCTTGGCAGCCTTCGAGGAGTTTTCGATGGCCGAGCTGGCAGCGGAGGAAGCGGTGGCTGCAATCACTTCGGCTGATAGTTCGCAGGAACTTGCCTTTCAATATGTTTCCGGGGTGCTGAACAAAAAGAAAAACGCTCTGGCCGAGGGAGCGAGCGACGGCGATGCAGGAACAGTTTCGGTTAGTGATAGCGGAGTTTTGGGCTATTCGCATTCAGCTTCGGCTTCTGAATTTGTTGGGAGCAATGTAAGCCTGCGCGGTGGAGAGTTGAGCGCAGGGGACACATTTTCAGTTAGTGTTGTGATTGGGTCTTCAACGAGGTCTGTAGAACATACAGTTCAGGCAGGTGAAGGGCTTGCGGATGTTCAGTCGGCCCTGGCGTCAAAAATAACAGATGATGCAGGCTTGACCGGTAAAATTGAGGCAACAGCAGTATCGGAATTAACCCTGGGAAGCGATTTTCTCAAGGGAACAGTATTTCACGTTATCTTTAAGGCAGATGACGATAATGGCGTTTCGCAGACCTATAATGTTCAGTTCACCGCAGCTGAAGATGCTAGCGCGAGTTACACGATTGTTGATGTTCAGGCAGGTCTAATTGGATCCATTAACGGGAGTGAGGCCAGCGCTTTTGTAGTTGCCGAAAGAGGTTTGGTGGGCGGTTCGATTGTCCTCGAATCAAGCAGGCCGACGAGCATTTCTTGGAGCAGCGTCGATGAAGATGGTGCCACACGGCAACCCTCGACCGACGCGGAAACTAACATCAACCTTGCTTTAATCGAAGATAATATCTCCTTTGCTGCAAGTGCTAGTGCAACAGGCGGAACCAATTCAGCAGCGACGTTTGATACGGACTCGTTTATGTTTGCAACAGCTGATGCAGAGGGTTCGCTTACGACCAGGTTGGCGACGGTTACTATTGAAAAAAGTGGTGGGGTTCTGTCGGTTAAGGACGATATCATCGTTAGTGATCCAACAGATGATACTTCAATTGCGGAAATGGCTTCGCTTTCAGATATTACGGCAATAGGCGTTGATCAGTTTGTTGCTAAATCGGAAGCGGCTGACGCGGCCTTGGAAACTGCAGCAAATGATCTGGTTCAGACTAAAGCGGATTTGGCTGGACTCCTAATGGCCGATGCAACAGCTCGGGCAAAAAAATTAACCTATGAAGAGGCTCTAACCGAAGCCCGGGCGCGACTGAACCAGGACCTCGAAAAGGTTTTTGAGGGCGAGGATACATCCAATCTGGGACCGCTTGATCCTTCCGCCAGTGTGCTAGAGAACGTGGGTGTTACGGCTGCGATGGCAGATGGCGCTAGCGACGGTCAATTTGGAACTGTCGCGACAAGTGCGATTACGGGCTTCGTAACGTACAATGCTAATTCGGAAAAAATGGCAGCGCTGGCCGACGGTGAAAGTTTCTCCGATAGTTTCTACCTTTCCCAGCAATCGGGGAAGGTAGTTTTAAGCGGTACGATTGAGGTGGGGGACAGCTATCGGCTCACAGTTGACGGTATTCCAGTAAGTTATACGGTCACCGAAGATGACGTATCAGCCGGCATGGGCCTCCAGGAACTTACTGCTGCGTTTGCGAAGGCGATCAATGAAAATATCTACGTTGCCGGGAATGACGAAAAAGATGAAGACGGAGAACTGATTAATCCCGGTATTCTGACAGCTTCCGTCAGTGAAGACGGCACGGGCCTTGTTCTGACGCCAAACGATGTTTCGGTGTCCGGTAGAAACCTGGCTACCTATGTCGCTTCAGTTAGCGCGGCAAATGGCGATGATGCGACAACAGACGATAATGACGCGTCGTACGAAGATGTTTTTACGGCGACGGAATATCAGGTCACTGTTACAAACAATAGTGGTTCCTATGAGATTGCTGATCAGTCCGGTGCTCAGATTGGCTTTTTTGTCAAAAGCGAGTCATCGAATGATTTCACGGGAGGTGTTCTTTCCGGGATAAGTGTTGTCGGCGCGACCCAAGTAGCGCAATGGTCAGGCGATCTATCAAGTCAATACCCTGATAATCTGCTGCTCGATAGTCAGGCGGCGCTGGCGGAGCAGTTGTCCAAGAATGCGGCTCTGGTAGAGGGGTTTGCCGAGAATTTCCTCGGCCTTTTTGAAAGCGCTATTGATAAGGTGGAGGGGAGCTATACAGCGGCGCTTTCCGAGGCGGTTACGGCAAAGGTGCAGCTGGATGCCAAGGAAGCAGAGTTGGCAGAAAAGCAAACGGATTACGATACGGCGTTTGCAGAGGCAATTCAGTATAAGGAGCAGTCAGCAGAGGCGCAGGCAGATCAGGCGGCGGCCGATGGGGAAATGTTGGTCGGGGCGGCGGCGGCCAGGGCACAGGCTAACGTTGGCTTGGAGTTTTCCATTACCGATGCTCAAGAGTCTGCTGATGCGGCTGCGGCCCTTACCTTTGGCGCAAGTAACGGGATTAATGGGACGACGGAAGTCAGCGACACGGGTCTTGTCACCTATACGGCAAATGATGATGCGGTAGCAGCTCTCGGTGACGGCGAGAGTTTTACGGACACGATCTCTTATGCCACAAGGGTTGCCGGGGTCGAGCTTTCCATTGAAAAGGATTCGGATGGAAACACAGTTATCGTTGGACGCGATGCAGAAAATGAAGAAGCCGATGCCTACCTTATTGAAACTGTTGAGGTTACGGTTACAAAGAGTCAGACCGATGATGGTTTTACCTTTTCTGTCACTGATTTGTCGGGGCTGCAGGTTCAGGGGGCAAAGCAGGCAGCGGCTGAGGCGACGGCGAATGGTCTTTCCGCTTCGGCGGCTCGAAGCAAGCACACGGAAGTCGATTATCTTTTGGGCACGGAGAGTAGCCCGGGTCTGGCACGGTCTTATGTCGAAGATGCGCTGGGAGCGTCGGAAGGTGCGTCGGGTGCAGTCAAACTTATTCTTCAAACGCTCGGCATCGCAGAAGGGAGTGCCGAGTCCGAAACCAACACAACTGCGTCGGAAGCTCTTTCCGGCGGTACGGCGGCGGCGAATTTTTACGGAGCGGCTGCGAAGACCCTTTCTGCCCTGTCATCTTTTGAAAGCAAGGCGGATGCCTTTGCCGATCTTGCCGATGCCATTGAAGCGACCTCGGGTGCAGCCACCCAGAGCCTTGATGGAATTCAAAAGCAGGCCGACCTGGCTGACCTTGCTCAGCAGCTGATTAATTCTGCAAGAACGGTTGCTCAGCAGCAGGCCGAGGCTGCGCTCAGCAAGGAAGCGGACGCCGCCCTTGAGTTTACCACCGCACAAGCACAAAAGGAGGCAGCGGCCGAGGCAGCTAGCCTGAGTATTGCTGAAGATGCCAAGGCGCAACTAGAAGTTGAGGCAGCCCTCGAAAACACCATGTCGGCGGCAGCCAAGGCTATTGGATTTACCGACGGGCTGAAGGGAACGGTAAGTGCAAGTGATGCCGGCGGGTTGCAGTATACGCTTGACGAATCGCAGTTCATGGATCTCGAAGAAGGAAAGAGCGACGACGATCATTTCTACTATTCGACGGTTACCCCGGAGGGCGAATACCTCGTCTACAAGGCTACTGTTTCGGTAACGTTTGAAGGCAATGTCCTGACAAGCTCGACGTCTGTTCAAAGCGAGTTGGTTGACGGCGAGGATGTAGCAGCGGAAACGGTCGATTTATCTGCGATTCAGGCTGTTGGGGCCAAGGATGTTGCGGCAGCGGCACGACTTCTCTCGCAGGTTGCTTCTGACGAAGCGGTTTACGCGACGGATCTGGATAGCCTTGCTGATGATGATTTCAATGTTGCGACGGCTGGCGAAAATCTGAAAACGGCAACATCGTCTGCGGCAGTGGCGCAAGAGCACATGCGAGCAGCAGAAGCGGCCCTG
>MDTE01177047.1_pt1 | contig 11277 bp, 14 predicted proteins | sample 811231 | NCBI WGS metagenome assembly MDTE01 (sample SAMN05326651, study PRJNA326480) | marine metagenome | isolation source: seawater | place: Indian Ocean: Red Sea | collected 2010 | reverse complement strand
TTAAAAAAATATCTTTCTATATATATTATGTCAATATAACTTACCAATATAAATATTTATGAAAGAACTTCTTTATCTTAAAGATGAACAAATTAAAGAATTCATTGAAAAGCTATTTTTAAGCTATAGAGACACTTTTTTAGACTCAAAGGTAGTATTAAACAAATATTCTCTTGGAATAGCTCATAATAAAGTAATTCATATTCTATCAAACAATAAGGGGATCACAATTGGAGAGTTATTGAATAAACTTAAAATAACAAAACAAAGCTTGAACAGAATATTAAGAGATCTAATCAAAATAGATCTAATAAAATATGAGAGAGATTCTAAAGATACAAGAGTGAAACATGTATACTTAAATGATAAAGGTAAAAAAATATTTGATGAGATATTCTCTATTCAAAAAAAGAGAATCTATAACGCATTATTAAACTCATCTGCAAAAGAAGTAGTAAATTTTAATAATGTATTAAAAAAAATAATTAATTCTAATGAGAGAATTTGAAGCACATATTTTAGTAGTTGATGACGACAGCGGAATAAGAGAGTTGGTCAAAGAGTATTTAAATCAAAATAATTTTATCACCTCTACAGCAAAGGACGCAGAAGATGCAACAAGGAAAACCAAATTAATTAAATTCGATTTAATTATTTTAGATATAATGATGCCCGGAAAGTCAGGGTTAGATTTTTTGAGAGAGAACAAGCATGTGTTGGATACACCTATAATATTATTAACAGCAAAAGGAGAGGCTATTGACAGGATAGAAGGACTAGAAATTGGTGCTGATGACTATTTACCTAAACCTTTTGAACCAAAAGAATTAATTTTAAGAATAAAAAACATACTTAATAAAACTAACCTAATTAAAGATAAAAAAGAAATCCAGTTTGGCAACGTTAAAATTAATCTTAATAAAATGTTTATTTTAAAAAATAACAAACAGATAAAAATTAACAACACCGAAAAAAAAATATTTGAAAAAATGCTAAATTATCCAGGAAAAGTATTTTCAAGGAATAGTATTGGAAAATTAATTAAAATTGATAAAGAAAGATCTGTAGATGTAGTTATAACAAGATTAAGAAAAAAAATTGAAGACTCGCCAAAAAATCCAAAATATTTACAGACTATAAGAGGAGAAGGTTATGTTTTATGGATTGAGTAGGTATTTTAAAAATTTACTTCCTAAACAACTTTTTTATAGAGGCTTACTAATTGTAGCTTTACCGATAATAATTTTACAAGTGACTATATCAGTTGTATTTTTTGACAGTTTGTGGATTAAAACTAATATTGGGATGACAAGAGCTTTGGTCGGTGAAATAAAAACTTTTATTGACTCTTACAACAGAGATAATTCAGATAAAAATTTTATAGAAAATACATTTGAAGAATATCTTGAGATAAATGTTGTTTATTTTGCAAATAAAGAATTTTCAGATTTAATGAATGAAAAATGGTATAGTCCTATTGATAGATCATTAAGACGTGAATTAAAATCTAAAAATTTAAAATATTGGTTTGATACTTCTAAATTTAAAGATACAATTAATTTAAAGGTTCAGAGCGAAAAAGGTTATTTTGAATTTTTTATCCCTAGAGAAAGATTAACGAGTACATCGGTTAGACTATTTGCATTATGGATAACTTTACCAGCAGTATTAATTGTTGCGATAGCTATAATTTTTTTAAAAAATCAAACAAGACCAATTAAAAAATTGGCAGAAGCCTCAAGGAGATTTGGTAGAGGTGAAGATGTAGAGGAATTTGTTGCATCTGGTGCATCTGAAATTAGACAAGCAGGATACGAATTTGAAAGAATGAGAAAAAGAATTTTAAGACATTTAAATCAAAGATCTGAAATGCTTTCTGGTATAAGTCATGACCTAAGAACTCCTTTGACCAGAATGAAGCTCCAATTAGCATTGATTAAAGATAAAAATCTAATTAACAGATTTTCAAGTGATATTGATGAAATGGAAAAAATGTTAAATGAGTATCTTCAATTTTCTAGCGAAAGTAACAAAGAACAAACAGAAGAATTTGAGATAAATGATTTAATTGAAAGCACAATCTCAAAATTTAATAATGATTTAATTAAATTTAATAAAGGAGAAAAATTTATATTTTATGGAAGAAAGCTTTCTATACAAAGATGTTTGAATAATCTAATTGAAAACTCCACAAAATTTGCAAACAAAATTGAGATTAATTTTCAAAAACTTAAAAGTAATATTTTTATTTATGTTGAAGACGATGGTCCTGGAATACCAATACAAGAGCGAGAAAATGTTTTTAAACCTTTTTATAAAATAGATAAAAGCAGATCACAAAAAAGTTCTAGTGTTGGTCTAGGTTTATCAATATCATCTGACATTATTAGATCTCATGGAGGAAAAATAGAATTGGGAGAATCAAAATTTGGTGGTTTGAAAGTACTTATTTCTTTGCCCTTTTAGTTTTTTTTACTTTTTTGATTTTTTCAATTTTTTCCAGTTTTTGTTCTAGTTTTTCAATTCTTCTTTCTAATATTTCAGTTTCTTCACTGCTAGTAATTTTTAATTTAAATATAAGCTCATCTCTCTTGGATTTTAATATAGATATAAACTCACTTGATAAATCTTTGTAATTATAGAGACCTTGCTCGATTATCTTAGAGATTTGATTAAGAAATAATTTTGATTTTGACATAACTTATTTAATTTTTATACTTACTTATAGTATTTTTTACCGATGTTTATCAACGATTTTGATCCTGTTGCATTCGCTATTTTTAACTTAGAAATTAGATGGTATTCGCTATCATATATTTTCGGGATCATTTTCGGGTGGACTTATTGCAAAAAAAAACTGATAAAAAATAAAGTTATTCAAAAATTATTTGATGATTATATTTTTTATTTAATCATTGGTATAATTGTAGGTGGTAGAATTGGATATGTATTTATTTACAATAGCAGTTATTACCTTTCTAATATTTCTGAAATTATAAAAATATGGGAAGGAGGAATGTCTTTTCATGGTGCAGTTTTAGGCATAATTATAGCAACTTATCTATTTTCTAAGAAACACAAAATAAGTATTTTCTATTTGTTAGATCTTGTTGCCTTATCTTCTCCTATTGGCATTTTTTTTGGAAGAATTTCAAATTTTATAAATTCAGAGCTTTACGGAAGAGAAACTGAGGTTTTTTGGTCAACCAAATTTATATTGATAGATAACTTATCACGACATCCATCTCAGATTTATGAAGCTATTTTTGAGGGATTAATTTTATTTATTATTTTAAATTTTATTATTTCTAGAGATAATAAAAAAGATGGCTATATATCATCTTTATTTTTAATTTTTTATTCAGTTTTTAGATTTTTTATTGAATTCACTAGAGAGCCAGATGCTCAGATAGGATTATTAATTTTTAATTTATCAATGGGTCAAATTATTAGTATAATTGTATTATTTGCAGGAGTAATCTTGTGGAAATTCAAAAAAAATGCTCAGTAAAGAAAATTTTAAAATTCCTTTAGATAAATTTATCAATTTAGCACTATATGATCCAAAACAGGGTTATTATATGAAAAGGAACCCATTCGGAAAAAAAGGAGATTTTGTAACTGCTCCAAATATTTCAAAGATTTTTTCAGAAATGTTCTTGGTTTGGATGATGTCTTATTGGCAAAAATTTTATAAAAATAAAAAAATTAACATAGTAGAGCTTGGTGCAGGAAATGGTGAAATGATGCATCAAATCATAATTACTGCTAAAAATTTTGATAAATTTTATAATTCTTGCAACTTTATCATACATGAAAAAAGTAAAAATTTAATTAGATTACAAAAACTTAAACTTAAAAAAAAAAATGTTACATGGATAAAAAATCTTTCAGATTTGAAAAGTTATCCTACTTTATTTTTTGGAAATGAGTTTTTAGATGCTCTACCAATTAAACAATTTTTTAAATCGAATAACATATGGTATGAAAAATATATTCAAAAAAAAGGCAAAGTTTTAAGTTATTCAAAAAATAGGTCTGACATTAAAAAAATAGAAAAAAAATTAAATATCAAATTATCTAATAATCAAAATTTTTTAGAAATATCATTCGAGCTTCTAAATATACTAAAGATGTTAAATAATATAATTTCAAGAAAAGGTGGCTGTATTCTTTTTATCGATTATTCATATTTAAGCGAAAAAATGTATGATACTTTACAGACAATCAAGAAACACAAAAGAGCAGACTTGTTAAACGAAGTTGGAACATCGGATATAAGCCATGTGATAAATATCCCTTTTTTGAAAAAAATTGCAAAAAAATTTGGTTTAAATTTAGATTATAAAACTCAAAGAGAATTTTTATTGAACTTAGGAATTCTAGAAAGAGCTGAAAATTTAGCATCTAAAGTAAATTTTTTAGAAAAGGCCAATATTTTTTATAGAGTCAACCGATTAATAGATAAAAAACAAATGGGTGAACTTTTTAAAGTAATATATTTATATAAGAAAAATCGTAAATTTAATTTAGGATTTAAATGATATTGTCAAAATTATTACAAAACACTGGTTTAGTTAATCACGGTTTTTTTAATAAAAAAAATGGTTTTTCAAAAGGTATTTACAAAAGTTTAAACTGTGGGAGAGGTTCTTTAGATAATGCTAATAATATTAAAAAAAATATTAATTACGTAAAAAAAAAGATATATTCTAAAAAAAATAATATATCTTTATTATTTCAAATACATAGCTCCAAATTTTTTTATATAAAAAAAACTTATGAAAAAAAATTGGTTGGGGATGGAATAATTACAAATACAAAAAATTTACCAATTGGAATTCTTACAGCCGACTGTGCTCCAGTATTGATTTTAGATGTGAAAAAAAAAATAATTGCTGCAATTCATGTTGGTTGGAAAGGTGGATATAAAAATATAGTTACCAAGGTACTTAAAAAATTTATTAAATTGGGATCAAAAAAAAATGATATTATTGCTGTTATTGGTCCATGTATTTCACAAAGGAATTACGAAGTAGGAAAGGAATTTAAATATAAATTTATTAGAAAAAATAAGAAAAATTTAATTTTTTTTAAGTTAAAAAATAGAAAGATTTACTTTAATTTGAAAAAATTTATTTATTATCAATTAATTAGTTTTGGAATTTCAAAAATTGATGTTATAAATAAAGATACCTTTGATAAAAAAAATAATTTTTTTAGTGCTAGAAGATCGATAAAAAAGAATGAACCCGATTATGGTAGAAATATATCGGTAATTATGCTTAAGTAGGATATTAATGAAAATAATCACTGGTAATTCAAACAAAAATCTTAGTGTAAAAATATCAAAGTATTTAAAAAATCGATTAGTTCGATCAACTATACGAAAATTTTCGGACGGTGAAATTTATATAGAGATTGATGAGAATATCAGAGGAAATAGTATTTTTGTAATTCAATCAGTTTCTTCACCAGCAAATGATAATTTAATGGAACTTCTACTTTGTATTGATGCCTTAAAAAGATCATCAGCAAAAAATATTACTGCGGTAATCCCTTATTTTGGATATGCGAGACAAGATAGAAAGGTTGTGCCTAGAACCTCTATTTCTGCAAAACTTGTATCTAATTTAATTACAAAGGCGGGTGCAGATAGAGTTGTTACGATAGATTTACATGCAGGACAAATTCAGGGATTTTTTGATATACCAGTGGATAATCTTTTTGCTACTCCAATTTTTGCGAGACATATAAAAAACAAAGTTAAAAATAGAAATTTAATTTGTGTAGCACCTGATGTTGGCGGAACTGAAAGAGCAAGAGCATTGGGTAAATTTTTACATGCTGGATTGGCAATTATTGATAAAAGAAGACCCGCTCCAGGTAAGTCTGAGGTAATGAACGTAATTGGAAATGTAAAAGGTAAAACATGCATCATTGTAGATGACATAATTGATTCTGGTGGAACAATAGTAAATGCATCTAATGCTCTTTTAGATAGAGGAGCAAAGGAAGTGCACGTTTATGTAACTCATGGAGTTCTTAGTGGGAAAGCCGTCGAAAAAATAACTAAATCTAAAATTAAAAGATTAGTTGTCACTGATACAATAGACAATTCTGATAAGATAAAACGAGCTAAAAATATTGAAATATTAACAATTTCTCATCTAGTTGGTGAAGCTATTAAAAGAATATCAAATTCAACCTCTGTATCTGATTTATTTAGGTAATTTTACCCTTGTAAAAGTATTTCTACTAAGTTAAAAGCTACCATTTTTATGAGTAGTTTAGAAGCAAACCAAAGATTAAACAAAACTAAAGGAAGTAATAATTTACTTCGTAAACAAGGTTTGGTGCCATGCATAGTTTATGGCGGTAAAGAAGAAAATGAATTAATAAGTATATCTAAGAAACATTTAAAATCTTTAATTGATAAAGAAAATTTTTTATCAAATGTTTTAAAAATAAAAATTAAAGAAAAAGAAATAGACGTTCTGCCTAGGGAAATTTCTTTTGACGTTGTTACAGACGAACCGATTCATGTAGATTTTTTAAGAATGGTAGCTGGAAGAAAAATAGCTCTAGAAATACCAGTAAGATTCATCAATCAAGAAAAGTCACCTGGTCTAAAAAGAGGGGGTGTTTTAAATATAGTAAGACGTAAAGTTGAACTGAAATGCCCAACTGAGAGTATTCCAAGAGAATTAATTGTTGACCTTGATGGTTTAGATATTGGTGCAAGTATTAAAATTTCTGCGATTAATCTCCCGGAAAATGTTACACCAACAATTATTGGTAGAGATTTTGTTATTGCGACTGTTGCTGCACCAACCATTGTGAAAGAGCCAGAAAAACCTGCAGAGGAAGCTGCAGAGTCTGCTGATGGAGCCGAAGGAGAAGCGCCTAAAGAAGGTGAACAAACCGCTGCTGCTGATGATACAAAAAAAGCTGATGCAGATAAAAAAGAAGCTCCAAAAAAAGAAGCAACTCCTGAAAAGAAATAATTTGTTTTATAATCTTAAAAACAATAATTAAAAAATGATATTATTTGTAGGACTTGGAAACCCAACACCTGACAGTAAAAATAATAGGCACAATATTGGTTTTAAAATAATTGATGCACTAAATGTTAAATTCTGTTTATCAAAACAAAAGCCTAAATTTAAAGGCCTTCTTACAATGGGCAATATTTTAGACAAAAAAGTATATGCAATTAAGCCTCTTACTTTCATGAATAACTCTGGTGCATGCGTAAGAGAATTAATAGAATACTTTAAGATAGACCCGTCAGATATAATTGTCTTTCACGATGATCTTGATATTGAATTTGGAAAAATTAAAGCAAAATTTGGAGGATCAGACGCAGGACATAATGGAATTGCATCATTAGATAAATTTATAGGTAAACATTACTCTAGGGTAAGAATAGGTATTGGAAAACCAGAAAAAATAAAAGTTAATGATTTTGTTTTAGGTGATTTTAATGATGAGGAAAATGTTGAGCTCGACGAAATTTTTAAAAAAATAATTTCCTCTGTTGATTTATTAATCGAGAAAAAACTTGATTTATTTTCTAGTAAAATAAACAACTAAAAAATGGGATTTAAATGTGGAATAGTTGGATTGCCAAACGTTGGTAAATCAACATTATTTAATGCTCTAACAAATTCAAGCAAAGCTCAAGCAGAAAATTTTCCTTTTTGTACTATTGATCCTAATTTAGGAGTAGTTCCAGTTGAAGATGAAAGACTGGATAACTTAACAAATATTTCAAATTCAAAAAAAAAAATTTATACAACTATTTCTTTTGTTGATATCGCTGGATTAGTTAAAGGAGCTTCAAAGGGAGAGGGATTAGGTAACAAATTTTTGTCTCATATTAGAGAGGTTGATGCGATTATTCATATGATAAGGTGTTTTGATTCTGATGATATTCAAAATGTAAATGCTAATGTAGATCCAGTTAGAGATCTCGAAACAATTCAGACAGAAATGAAATTAGCTGATCTTGAGTCAATTCAAAAAAGGTTAGATAAAAAAAGTAAAAAAAATAACTCTGATGAACAAATAAAAGTATTAGAGACTGCGCTAGATTATATTAATAATGACAAAAACCTTGATGAAATTCATAAACATTACGAAAAAAAAGAAATTGAAATGAGTGGTTTGTTATCTTTAAAGCCAAATTTGTATGTTTGCAATGTTGATGAAGAAAGTGTTTCTAATGGCAATTTGTACACAAATCAATTTATTGAAAAATATGGAAGAGAAAATACTATTATAATTTCAGCTGAAATTGAGAACCAGCTTAATTCATTAACTGAACAAGAAAAAATTAATTACATGAAAATGGTGGGCATAAAAGATGCAGGAATCAAAATACTTACAAAAAAAGGTTATAGTTTGTTAAATCTTGAGACTTTTTTTACCTCGGGTCCAGAGGAATCAAGAGCGTGGACAATTAATAAAAATTGCTTAGCTCCAAAAGCAGCTGGAAAAATACATACTGATTTTGAAAAAGGATTTATAAAGGTGGAAACTGTGTCTTATGATGATTTTATAAAAAATAATGGATGGATTAACTCTAAAGGTAATGGCAAAATGAGACTTGAGGGCAAAGAATATATTGTTAAAGACGGTGATGTTTTAAATTTTCGTTTCAACACGTGACCATATTTTTTTCATAGTTAGGTACACTAGTATTGATAATATAATTAAATAAACAATTACTCTAAAGCCGGTTTTATGCCTAGTTTCTAAATGAGGCTCCGCAGACCACATCAAGAAAGTTGTTATATCCTTAGCCATCTGTTCTTGTGTAGCCTCAGTTCCATCACTGTATTCAATTATACCATCTGACAATGGGGCAGACATTTTAATTTTATTTCCGTACATATATTTATTATAATATACTCCATCATCTAATTTAATATCAGCTGGAGGCTCATCATATCCTAGAAGAAGGGAATAAATGTAATCTGCACCACCTTTTCTGGCTTTAGCTAATACTGACATATCTGGAGGGTAAGCTCCTCCATTTGCTGCTTTCGATGCTTCAACATTCTCATACGGCATAACAAATTTATCTGACAATTTTGCAGGCCTTGTGAACATTTCACCATCACTATTGGGGCCATCTAAAACTTCAAAGCTTGCAGCGATGAACTTTGCTTCCTCCTCTGTAAATTCAGGGCCACCTGGTTCGGCAAGGTTTCTGTAACTTAAATATTGCATGGAATGACAGGCTGCGCAAACTTCAGTATAAACTTGATATCCTCTTTGTAATGACGCCCTATCATATTTTCCAAACAGCCCTTTGAAAGTCCAATCAGTTTCTAAAAATTTGACTTTTTCTGCAGAAATTGAATGATTTTGATAAAGTACAATTGAAATTATTAATATAAATAAACTTGTTAATTTTTTCACCCTAAGCTCTTTAAATTATTTTCAATTTTATCTTGGGTTTTTCTTGTTGCCATTGCAGATCCAGCTATCACTGGTTCTGAGATGCTTAGTGGTATGGCATTTGTTTTTTCAGTGAATCCTAGAACTGGAAGAATTACTAAAAAATGTAAAAAATAGTAAGCAGTCGCAACTCTTGCTATAAGTAAATACAGACCTTCTGCTGGCATTGCTCCAACATAGCCCAACACCAAAACATCGATAACTAATATCCAATAAAATTGTTTATAAAGTGGTCTGAAAACTGCAGACCTAACTTTAGAAGTATCCAACCAAGGTAAAGCTACAAGAATTAAAATTGCTGAAAACATTGCTACAACTCCCATTAATTTGTCAGGCACTGATCTTAATATCGCATAAAATGGTAACAAGTACCATTCTGGTACTATATGTGCTGGAGTTACTAGCGGATTTGCCTCGATATAATTATCTGCATGACCTAAAATATTTGGAGTATAAAATACAAAAAATGCAAACACCAACATGAATAATAATAAAGCAAATGCATCTTTTATTACAATATACGGATGAAAAGGCACAGTATCATTGGAAGGTTTTTTTATTTCAATTCCTACTGGATTATTATTACCTGGCACATGCAATGCCCAAATATGTAGTACTACTAAACCAAGTATTAAAAATGGTATCAAGTAATGTAAAGCGTAGAATCTTGTTAATGTAGGATTGTCAACTGAGTAACCTCCCCACAACCAAGTAGTTATACCCTCCCCTACAAAAGGAATTGCACTAAACAAGTTTGTAATTACTGTGGCTCCCCAGTAACTCATCTGACCCCATGGAAGAACATAACCCATAAATGCCGCTGCCATCATTAATAAATAAATAATTATTCCTAATATCCAAATTATTTCTCTTGGTGATTTGTACGAGCCATAAAATAAAGATCTGAAAATGTGAATATATACTGCTAGGAAAAACATCGATGCGCCATTTGCATGAACATATCTAATTAACCATCCATAATTTACATCTCGCATAATATGTTCAACGCTAGCAAAAGCTAGTTTGGTGTCAGCTATATAATGCATGGCTAAAACTAAACCTGTTACAATTTGAGTTATTAAACAAAAGGTTAAAATTCCACCAAATGTCCACCAGTAATTTAAGTTTTTTGGAGTTGGGTATTCAGTTAAATGATTTGCGAGTGTTAATAGCGGCAGTCTATCGTTAAACCACTTTCCTAAATTTGATTTTGGTGTGTAATTACTATCGCTCATATAAAATTCTATTATCCAATTTTGATCGTATTATCATTTAAGAAAACATATTCTGGAATTTCCATGTTGATTGGTGCTGGGCCTTTTCTTATTCTTCCTGAAGTATCATAATGTGACCCGTGACATGGACAAAACCAACCATCATATTCACCTTTGTCTGACAATGGAACACATCCAAGATGTGTGCAAATGCCTAACATAACTAACCACTCAGGGTTTTTAACTCTATCTTCATCTTTTTCTGGATGTTTCAATTCATCTAATGATACTGATCTTGCTTTATCTATCTCATCTTGAGTTCTTCGTTTTATAAATACTGGCTTTCCTCTCCAGACAACCGTAATTGATTGGCCAGGTTTAACAGAACTAATGTCTACTTCAGTACTTGCTAAAGCTTTAACAGACGCATCTGGATTCATTTGATCTACTAAAGGCCATACAGCTGCTCCCACGCCCACAGCTCCCGCTGCTGCAGTTGCGGTAAATATAAAATCTCTTCTATTTTTCGGTTTTTTATCTGACATTTAAATGTTTTATTTTTTGCTATTACATGATTTCATATAATAATAAATAT
>MDTE01091471.1_pt1 | contig 11277 bp, 10 predicted proteins | sample 811231 | NCBI WGS metagenome assembly MDTE01 (sample SAMN05326651, study PRJNA326480) | marine metagenome | isolation source: seawater | place: Indian Ocean: Red Sea | collected 2010 | reverse complement strand
TTTCCATTTGCTCCCGAACTATTTCCTTTACTACCATTTCCTCCATTTTCCGCTCTAAAATGCTTTTTAAACTTAAAATTAAAGAGAGTCCACATATTAGGATTAGCCTTAAATATAATATTTCCACCACTTCCTCCATCTCCGCCATCCGGCCCTCCCTTTGGAATATATTTCTCTCTTCTCAAATGAGATGACCCTTTTCCACCGTTGCCAGAAATTAGATGAATTTTAGCATAATCAACAAAATTCCCTTCAGTCATTTTTATGTTTATCGATAAGCTTAGTTAATCTATCTTTAACTTGATTTATACTATCTTGTCCATTAATTGAAAAAAACTTGTTTTGATCTTCATAAAACTTTTTTAAAATTGAGGTTTTTTTATTATACTCATCAAATCTTTTTTTTATTTTAAATCTATCTTGATCGTCAGCTCTTCCACTATCAACTCCTCTTTTTAAGATCCTGTCAATTAATATTTGCTCATCAACCTCTAAAGATATTGTTAAATCTATAAAAAGATCTTTTTTTAATAAGAAATCATCTAAATGAATTCCTTGCTCAATTGTTCTTGGAAAACCGTCAAATATAAAACCTTTTGAATTTGTATTTTCTTCAATCTTTTTTTCTAATAACTTAATGGTTAATTTATCAGGAACTAACTTACCTGAATCAATATATGATTTGGCTAATTTCCCTAACTCTGTGTTGTTTTTCATATTTTCCCTAAAAACATCACCTGTAGAAATATGAGTCAAATTATATTTAATTTTAATAAAGTTTGCTTGGGTTCCTTTTCCAGATCCAGGCATTCCAAATAAAACAATATTCATATTAGATAAATTATTTTACAAATATATCTTTTTTGGTCAGGGTATTAAAATTCCAAATATATATCATTACTTTTACGGTGAATGAATCTATTTTCTAACAGTAAGATATTAGGTATAATTGGTGGTGGCCAACTAGGAAAAATGTTGTTAAATGATACATTTAAATGGAATATTAAGACCTATGTTTTGGATCCTGACAAAGATGCTCCTGCTAAACAATTTTGCAATAAATTTTTTTGTGGAGATTTAAATGATTTTGATACAATTTATCAATTTGGAAAAAAAGTAGATGTAATTACTTTTGAAATAGAGCATATAAATACAGAAGCTCTTATAAAGCTTGAGGAAGAAGGGGTTATTATTTATCCAAAACCCAACACATTAAATATTATTCAAGATAAATTCAAACAAAAAAAATTTTATTTGGATAACAACATACCAACATCAGATTTCATTTTCTTTGATAGAAAAAAAGATATATATCATGCTTTAGAAACAAAAAAAATAAAGCTACCATTTGTTTGGAAGTCAACAAAGTTTGGTTATGATGGTTTCGGTGTTAAAATTATAAATAACAAAGCTGATATAGAATTAATTGAAAATAAACCTTGTATTATTGAAGAGCTAATAGACTATAAAAAAGAACTATCATTAATAATATGCAGAAACTTAGATGGAGATTATAAATTATTTCCCACAGTTGAAATGGAATTCAACAAAATTTCAAATCAACTTGAAACAGTAATTTTTCCTGCTGAAATTAATGACAAAATTAATAGTGAAGTAAGAGAAGTAGCTTTAAAAGTAGCTGATAGTTTTAAAAATGTTGGCTTGCTTGCTATAGAAATGTTCCTAACGATAGATAATCAAATTTTGGTTAATGAAGTTGCACCAAGACCACACAATAGTGGTCACTTCACAATTGAAGGAACTATGACATCTCAGTTTGAACAACACATAAGAGCAATTTTAAACTTACCTTTAGGAAGTACTAAATTAATTTGCGCTGGTTTAATGATGAATCTATCAGGTTCTGAAAACTTTTCTGGAAATGTTCATTACGAAAACTTAGATAAAATATTTAAATTAGAAGGTGTAAATTTACATGTGTATGGAAAAAAGAAGATTAGACCCAACAGAAAAATGGGACATATAACAATATTAAATAAAAATAAATCTAAGGCAGAAGAAATAAAAAACAAAATTAAAAAAACAATAAAAATAATTTCAAAATAAGATGACAGAAATTGGAATAATTATGGGAAGTAAATCAGACTTACCAGTCTTAAATGAAGCTGTTGACGTAATTAAAAGATTTGGGTTGACATATGAGTTAGATGTTGTTTCTGCTCATAGAACACCAAAAAAAATGATGGAATATGGCAAAAATGCCCATAAAAGAGGAATAAAAGTTATAATTGCTGGAGCTGGCGGAGCTGCCCATCTCCCAGGGATGATTGCTGCCTGCTCTCCATTACCTGTTATTGGTGTGCCAATTAAATCCTCAAATTCAATTGATGGATGGGATTCTATCTTATCAATACTTCAGATGCCTAATGGAGTTCCTGTTGCAACTGTAGCACTAAATGGAGCTAAAAATGCCGCTATATTAGCAATTCAGATTTTAGGCTGCTCAAACGAGAAAATTAGAAATGATATTTTAAATTTTAAAAAAGAACAGGAGAATAAAGTTCTGAATAGCTTAAAAAAATGATTTAATCAAAATAATGTTCATAACTGATTGATTTAGTTGAAAACTTCTTTTTAATGTTTGAAATTATCAATTGAAAAAAAAATCATTTGGTATAATTTTGCTTATAATATTATGAGCAAAAGTTTTTCTAAAAGACACATTGGAACTTCTAAGAAAAAAGAATTTAAATATTTACTCAAAAAAACTGGAGTTAATAAAATATCTGAATTAATTGAAGAAACTATCCCCTCAAGAATTATTGTTAATGATGACCTGAATATCGATAAAAGTATTAGTGAGCATAATTATTTAATACATATTGACGAAATTTCAAAAAAAAATAAACTATTTAAAAATTACATTGGGCTTGGTTATAACCCTTCTATAACACCATCAGTAATTTCAAGAAATATTTTTGAAAATCCAAGTTGGTATACTGCATATACTCCCTACCAACCTGAAATATCACAAGGAAGGCTTGAAGCTTTGTTCAACTTTCAAACTGTAATTACAGAATTAACCGGAATGGAAATTTCTAACGCCTCCTTGCTTGACGAAAGTACAGCAGCAGCTGAGGCGATGAGCCTTATTTATAATTTGAGATCAAAAGAAAAAGAATCCTTCAATAAATTTTTTGTTTCAAAAAATACTTTTCCTCAAACTGTTTCAGTTTTAAAAACTAGAGCAAAACCCTTGGGAATTAAAATAGTGATTGGAGATGAAATTGAAACAGATTTTGATGACTCTTTTTTTGGTGCTTTTTTTCAGTACCCGTGTAATAATGGAGAAATACCAAATCTTCCCTTACTTATTGAAAGAGCGTCATCAAATGGTGTGAAAACTATTGTGGCAGCTGATCTTTTAAGTTTGGTTTTATTAAACGGTCCAGGTAATTATGGTGCAGATGTAGTTGTTGGAACATCACAAAGGTTTGGAATACCTTTAGGTTATGGAGGGCCACATGCTGCTTTTTTTGCAACTAAACTTGAGTATAGAAGATTTATTCCTGGAAGAATCATAGGTAAATCAAAAGATTCAAACGGTAATGATGCACTTAGAATGGCTCTTCAGACTAGAGAACAGCATATTAAAAGAGATAGAGCTACATCAAATATTTGTACTGCACAAGTTTTACTTGCAGTTATGGCAGGTATGTATGCTGTTTATCACGGACCAAAAGGATTAATTAAGATTGCAAAAAAAATTAATGACTATGCGAATAAATTAAATTCTATTTTTCAAGAGCTAGGAATAATCCAAATAAATAAAAATTATTTTGATACTTTATGCATTAAAATTTCTTCTGAAAAACTAAAAAAAATTGCTGAAAAGTCAATGATAAATTTTAATTATATAGATTCTGGCATGGTATCTATTTCTCTAAATGAATGTTTATCAAAAAGAGATTTTAAAAAAATTGTTCAAACTTTTGAAAAATATACAGGTAAAAAAACAAATTATTTACACGTTAATGATAAAATAAGTTTATGTAAAAATCAGATTAGAAAAAATAAATTTTTACAACACATTACTTTCAATTCTTATCATTCTGAAACCTCAATAATGCGCTATATAAAGTTTTTGGAAAAAAAAGATATTTCACTAACCGACTCCATGATACCTCTAGGTTCATGTACAATGAAATTAAATGCTGCTTCAGAAATGATTCCTCTAAGCTCTAAGTACTGGACTGATATTCACCCATTTGCTCCATTAAATCAAACTAAAGGTTATCAGAGCGTTCTATCTTCTTTAGAGAAAAAATTATCTGTTATTACAGGTTTTCATTCTACATCACTCCAGCCTAACTCAGGAGCTCAAGGAGAATATGCTGGACTTTTAGTCATTAAAGCTTATCATGAGTCAAACGGAAATTTTAACAGAAATATTTGTCTTATTCCATCATCTGCTCATGGAACAAACCCAGCTTCAGCAGTTATGGCTGGTATGAAAGTAATTGTTGTAAAAACTGATGATTTTGGAAATATTGATTGGAACGATCTAAAAGATAAAGTTTGTAAATTTAAAAATAATTTATCAGCTCTAATGATAACTTACCCCTCTACTCACGGAGTTTTTGAGGCTAATATTAAACAAATTACAAAACTAGTTCATGACAATGGAGGACAAGTATATATGGATGGGGCTAATATGAACGCTCAAGTTGGAATAACAAATCCAAAAATGATTGGAGCTGACGTATGTCATTTAAATTTACACAAAACATTTTCTATTCCACATGGTGGTGGTGGACCTGGAGTTGGACCAATTTGTGTTGCTAAACATTTATCTAAATTTTTGCCCTCAAATCCCATTATTAAAACTGGAGGTGAAAAAGCAATTAGTGCAGTTTCCTCTGCACCTTGGGGATCTGCAATGGCTTGTATTATATCTTATGGTTACATAAAGATGCTAGGAAGAAATGGGCTAAAAAAGTCAACTCAACATGCAATTTTAAATGCTAATTATATCAAATCAAGATTAGAAGGAGCTTTTAAAATTTTATATGTTGGAGAAAAAAATAGAACTGCTCACGAATTAATAATTGATTTAAGAATATTCAAAAAGAAAAATATTGATGCTGTTGATATTGCAAAAAGACTTATTGATTATGGATTTCATTCACCAACTCTTTCTTTTCCAGTAGCAGGAACTATGATGATCGAACCAACTGAGAGTGAAAATTTAGAAGAAATAGATAAATTTTGTGATTCATTAATTTCTATTAGAATGGAAATAGAATCGTTGAATTATCACGATGAAAAAAGTGTTTTAAAAAACTCACCTCATACTTTAGATGAGGTATGCTCAGATAATTGGAGTCATGGTTACAGTAGACAAAAAGCAGCTTTTCCATTAGATTTTGTTAAAAAAAATAAATTTTGGCCAAGTGTTAGCAGAATTGACGAAGGTTTTGGAGATCGTAATTTAATTTGTTCATGTTTACCAACAAAAAAGTACGTAAATGTATAATTACAAATGATTATGAAAAAAAAATAAAATATATTTTAATAAATCAGATTATTTGGATATCGTACATTAATTAGTTAATTCAACTTTTTAAAAAAATTATAAAATTATATTGCTTAAATTTTAAGTAATGAATTGTAAAATAACAGGTACAGGTTCTTATATTCCAGATAAAATAGTAAAGAATGGAGATTTTGAGAAAAACTTATTTCTTGATTCTGACGGTTCTAAATATGACTTTTCCAATTCAAAAATAATTGAAAAATTTCAATCTATTACTGGAATTAAAGAAAGAAGATATGTTGATGATAAATTAACCACGTCAGATATTGCAACAATTGCATCAGAGAGAGCAATAAAAGCGGCAGATATTGATAAAGAAAAGATTGATTATATAATTTTTGCTCATAATTTTGGCGATGTTGAATATGGTTCTAATCAATATAAAATGTTACCAAGTTTAGCATCAAAAGTTAAAGCCAAATTAAATATTAATAATCCCAGTTGCGTCTGCTATGATTTAATATTTGGATGTCCTGGATGGGTTGAAGGACTAATTCACTCCTTTGCTTTCATGAAATCAGGAATTGCTTCCAAGTGTTTAGTTATAGGCTCAGAAACTCTTTCTAGAGTTGTTGATAATCATGACAGAGACTCAATGATTTTCTCTGATGGCGCTGGTGCTACAATTTTAGAAAAAGTTAATGAAAATGGGGGAATCATAAATCACAAAAGCTCAACATTTACAAGTTCAGATGAAATTGATTTTCTATCAATTGAAAAATCTTATAAGATTGAAAATAATAATCAATTTATAAAAATGAAAGGTCGAAAAGTATATGAATTTGCATTAAGAAATGTACCCTTGGCAATGAAAAGTTGCCTTGATGATTCAAGTTTTGATATTAACCAAGTAAAAAAAATTTTTATTCATCAAGCTAACAAAAAAATGGATCATGCAATTTTGAATAGATTTTACAAATTATATAACTCTATCCCTTCTGAAGGAGTAATGCCAATGCTAATTGAATTTTTGGGAAATAGCTCCGTTGCCACTGTTCCGACTCTATATGATCAGGTTTTAAGAAATAAATTAAATAATCATAGCCTAAGTAAAGGAGACATTGTTTTATTTGCGAGTGTAGGTGCTGGAATGAATGTTAATGCAATTACATATCAAGTTTAATTCTTTTTTTATTTATTTTTCACCTTTAATAATTTATTAATCGCTTTCTTGTAAATTTATATTATGAAATTTTTTTTCCATATAGGAAGATATTTCTTGATGATAAAAAAAACTTTCGGAAAATTCACAAAGTGGAACGTGCTGAAAGGATTGATTTTTAGAGAAATTGATGACTTAATTATAAGTTCTACAGGCATTGTTTCCTTTTTGTCATTTTTTGTTGGAGGAGTAGTTGCAATTCAAACTGCTATAAATATTGAAAATCCCTTATTACCAAAAAATCTAATAGCATTTACAACAAGACAATCAATAATTTTAGAATTCGCTCCTACTTTTATTTCTGTTATTATGGCGGGGAAAGTTGGTTCATACATAACATCTAGTATAGGTACTATGAGAGTAACTGAGCAAATTGATGCATTAGAAGTTATGGGTGTTAATACCTACAATTATTTAATTTTACCTAAAATTATTGCTCTAACTCTTTACCCATTTCTAATAACAATATCAATGTTTATTGGTATTTTTGGTGGTTATGTTGCATGTATAAGTGGAGGTTTTTCATCACCTGCAGAATTTATTGAGGGTCTACAATTGGATTTCAGACCATTTCATGTTACTTATGCATTTATTAAAACTTTTATATTTGCTATGCTTTTAGCTACAATCCCCTCTTATCATGGCTTTTACATGCAGGGAGGAGCATTAGAAGTTGGGAAATCAAGTACAACTTCGTTCATATGGACAAGTGTTGCTATAATTACAGCAAATTCTTTTATAACTAATATTTTATTGACATGATAAGAATAGAAAATCTTTACAAATCATTTGATGGAATAGAAATCCTTAAGAACATATCTACAAATTTTGAAAAAGGAAAAACTAATTTGATTATAGGTCAGAGTGGGTCAGGTAAAACAGTTCTTTTGAAATCAATACTAGGATTAATAGAAGCAGAGAGAGGTAACATTATTTTTGGAGACAAATTAATATCAAATATGAAACAAAAAGAAAGAGCTGAACTCAGACAGGATATTGGAATGGTTTTCCAGGGAAGCGCTCTATTTGATTCAATAAATGTTGAGGAAAATGTAATGTTTCCTATGAAAATGTTTACAAATAAACATCACACAGAAATACTGGATAGAGCAAATGTTGCAATTAAAAGAGTTAATTTAATTAATTCAAATCATAAAATGCCTGCTGAGTTATCTGGAGGAATGAAAAAAAGGGTTGCAATTGCCAGAGCAATAATTATGAATCCAAAATATCTTTTTTGTGACGAACCAAATTCAGGTTTTGATCCAAAAACTTCAATAATTATTGATAATCTGATAAAAGAAATAACTAACGAATTTAACATTACAACTGTAATTAATAGTCATGATATGAACTCAGTTGTTGAAATTGGAGAAAAAATAATTTTTTTAGAGGAAGGAGAAAAAAAATGGGAGGGTTCAAACAAGGAAATTTTTCGTACAAATAATAAATCTGTTTCAAAATTTGTTAATTCATCAGAATTGTTTAAAAAAGTTAGGGATGTTTACTTGAGTAAAAAATAAATTCTAAGTAAATTTATTTTTTAATTTTACTTTTATTTGTTCAACAGTATTTTTTAATTCCTGATCATTTCCTTTGGGATAAATTAACAAAACATCATCAGTTAATATAATTGATAAATTTTTGATTTGATCGAGTACTATCAACTTTTTTGTTTTATTAAAAATTAAGTTACCAGAAGATTCTTTTAAAAAATTCTTTTCGCTTATTACTTTATTTTTAGACTTATCGAACTTTATTTCCTCAAAAATTGAACTCCAAGTTCCAAAATCGTTCCATTTGAAATCAACTTTTAATACAGAACAATTTGAGCTTTTTTCCAAAATAGCATAGTCAATCGAAATATTTTCGGTTTTTGGATAAACTTTATTAATAAAACTAAACTCTTTGTCAGTATTTAAATATTTGTTACCATCTGAAATTTTTAAATACATTTTTGGTTGATGTTTTTTAAAAGCATAAATTATGTCTGATACTTTCCATAAAAAAATACCAGTATTCCAAAAATATTTATCTGATTTCAAATATTGTTTCGCGGTTTTTTTGTTAGGTTTTTCCACAAACTTAATAACATCATAAATTTTTTTATCTTTTTCACCGAACATAATATAACCAAATCCAGTTTCAGGCCTTAGAGGTTTAACTCCAAAAGTCAATAACCTATTAGATTTTGTTACAAAATCAAATCCTAACTTAGCATTTAAAACAAAAGATGAAGTATCACTTATTAAGTGGTCGCTTGGACAAACAATAACTCTTGCCTCAGAATTAATTTTATTTATTTTCAATGATGCATACAGAATACTAGGTGCAGTATTTCTCTTTTCAGGTTCTATTATTATATGCGATTTATCAACCTCACTTAATTGATCTATAACTAGATTTCGATACAAATCATTTGTTGAAATAAATATGTTATTGACAGGTACAATTTTTTTAAGTCTAGCAAAAGTTTTTTGAATCAATGTCTCACCATCACCGTCAAAATCAATAAATTGTTTAGGTGTAGAAACTTTACTTATTGGCCAAAATCTTGAACCAATTCCACCAGCCAAAATTATTGCATAATTATTATTAATCATTACATACATTTATTAATGAAACTTGAACATGAGGACTAAATAAATATTTTTTATTAGTATTTAGATTTAAACATTCATATTTTTTTACTCTTTTTTTTAAAATTTGATAATTTTTTAAATTGAACTTAAAAATGTCTCCAACCATTAATTCAAATATAAATTTTGAATTTAAATTAATGTCATGCTTTTTAATCTCTATACTTAACTCAGAATCAGAATCTGTAGAAGCTGTTGGCTTAACCATATGATTTTTTAAAAGCAACAACAATTTAGGTGGAAAAATTGACGAATGTAAAAATGGTTTCATGATTTTTTTATATTTATTTTTCCATTCATTTCCATGTGGTTTTATTTTATATCCAAAGTCTGAGTATGCAAGAAAATGAGCTATCTCGTGAATTAATGTTATCAAAAATCGATACTTGTTTGAAGTTTTATTTATAGAAATTATACTATTTCCATTATTGAATTTAAAATCACCATATTTAGTTTTTCTGTTTTTAGTAATTTTAATTTTAATACTTAAATTTTTTAACAATAGATTTAACTTTTCTAAAGAATTAACTGGTAAATAATCATATAAAACATTCATAAGGCGAATTAAGGTGTAGACAAAGAAACTTGAAGCACTTTTCCATTATAAAATTTACTACCATTTAACAAAAAGTCTAGCAAATAATTAGCAAATTTTTTTGCTGAAACTTTTGCTTTATAACCAGGAAATGCATTTTCTAGCATTTCAGTTTGAACCGCGCCAATTGCTAAACAATTAAATGATGGACCTGTCTCCTTATATTCCTCTGCTAACATTTCAGTTAGAATTGATACAGCACCTTTACTGCTACTATATGCCGATAGACCCGAGAATTTTAAACTACCTTGAATACCACCCATACTTGATATATTAACTACGTGTCCATAATTGTGTATGAATGGAATTACAAGCCTTGTTATTTCAGCTAATCCAAAAACATTTACCTCATATACTTTTTTGAAAATTTCAATATCTGTATTTGAAAAAGGTTTTTTAATTAGGTATCCTGCATTATTTATCAAACCATCTATTCGTATTTTTTTTGTTTTTAAAAGATTTACTAATTCATTTAGTGACTCTTTTTTTGTTATATCTATATTTAATGGAACAATATTTTTTATATTTTTTAAACTTTCAGTATTTCTTGAAATTGCAATAACATTTATACCTGACTTTGCTGCTTGGATAGAAGTTTCTTTACCTATTCCCTTACCTGATCCAGTAATAATGATGGTTTTCATCAAAAGTCTAATTTAAAAGCATAATTGCTGGATTTTCAATATAATTTTTTAAAGTTTGTAAAAATTTTGAACCGTTTGCACCGTCTACAGATCTATGATCACATGCTAATGTCAAAGTCATCGTATTTCCAATTGATATTTTATTATTTTTAACAACAGGCTTAGTGATAATTGCACCAACAGATAATATAGCTGAGTTGGGTTGATTTATAATTGACGTGAATTCCTTGATTCCAAACATTCCAAGATTGGAAATAGTAAAAGTACTTCCTTCAATTTCAGTTGGATTCAACTTTTTTTCATTTGCTCTCTTTGCAAAATCTTTGACAGTATCAGATATTGATTGAATTTTTTGGTTATCTGCAAATTTAATTACAGGTACAATTAACCCATCTTCAACTGCAATTGCAACACCAATATGAATATGGTCAAACTTGACTATTTTATCGTCGGTCCACATTGAGTTGACCTCAGGATGATTTTTTAAAGCTAATGCTGATGCTTTTATAATTAAATCATTAAATGATATTTTATAATTTCCAGTTGAATTAATTTGAGTTCTAAAGGAAATTAAATTATCAACGTCAAATTCAACTGTTAAGTAATAATGAGGTGCGCTAAATTTAGATTGAGATAACCTTTTAGCTATTGTTTTTCTCATTTGAGAATTTGGAATTTCA
>MDTE01093480.1_pt1 | contig 11278 bp, 10 predicted proteins | sample 811231 | NCBI WGS metagenome assembly MDTE01 (sample SAMN05326651, study PRJNA326480) | marine metagenome | isolation source: seawater | place: Indian Ocean: Red Sea | collected 2010 | reverse complement strand
TGGTACCCGGAGCCGGACTTGAACCGGCACGAAGTTGCCTTCGAGGGATTTTAAGTCCCTTGTGTCTACCAATTCCACCACCCGGGCTGGAAATGAAAAATAAATTATATATTAATTAACTTTATTTTATTTAAATATTTTTTTAATCTTATCTTGACTGAATTGATATATTTGTAAACTTTGATCTCGATAAACAATAACACTACAAACAAGAATAAAACCATATATTACTGTGTGGAAATTATTTAAATCAACAATATTCACAAACAAACTTAAAGTAAGTAACATTATTATAAAAATATACATTCTATGCCTTTCAAAGCTTATCCAAAGTCGAGAACTGGCCTCGGTTCTTATTATAAAAAAAATACTGAAAGCAACTGCAGAGCCCATCGCTGCCCCAGCAGCACCATATATAGGTATTAAAAACCAATTACAAATAACATTAACAACTAGTGCAACAACTGTTGCGAGTAAGGCAAACATTGTCTTTCTTTCTATACCTATGCCCACCCCAGTTGATTCTGCTAATGAATATAGTAAAGGGTATGCAATTGCCAAAAGAAGAATATGTTGAACATTTTCATAATCTGCTGGCAGAATATAAGCCACAGCCCATGAAAAAATTCCAGCAACTGACCATATGAGAATTATAGCTAATGCAACTAAATCCATAATATTTTTAATTTTTTTTAAATCAACTTTTTCTGCAATCCATTTGTAAACTGTAGGTACCCAAATTGTTGAAAAGATAGATTGAAAAACTAATGCAACTCCTGCAAAAGTAACAGCAACTGAATATATTCCTAACTCACTAAGTGAAGATAGACTTCTTAAAAAGAATTTGTCTATCGCAGTTAAGCCCCAAAAAGCTAAGCCACTTCCAATTAAAGGTAAGGCATAATTAATCATTTGTTTTTGCTTTGATTTATCTATGAGTGACTTCATAGCTGACATCCATTCAGCTCTTGTATTCCAAACAAAAATTATGAAAACTGCAAATAATGACAAAATATTTGCTATCAAAAGGTTTTCAAATACCGAGGGAACATTGAATAAAAGAAAACTTAATATCATTAATAGAAAAAATAACTTTGGTAGCAACTGACTCATTGAAAAAGCAAGACCTCGCTCTTGCATTCTTAGAATTAAACTTAAGAACCTTGAAATAAAAGAAAGCAAAATACCACAAATTATTAGTGTGCTTAATAATGAGGACTCTATATCAAACAATATTTTTGAAATTGAAATAGGTATCAATAACAATAATACTAAAGAGAATGTAAGCAGGATAAATCCAGGTAAAAAAACTCCTTTAAGCAAACTTGGCTTGTCCTTGACTTCATGAAATTCTCTAACATATGCTTGATCTAAGCCCAAACTAAACAATAACAAAGAGAAACTTATGGTAACAGTTAACATAGTAAGACGACCAATATCTTCAGGAGAAAAATACCATGCAATAATTGGTAATGTTATTAGACCAAGAACAGCTCCACTAATTGGTCCAATTGAAAAAGCTAATACTTTTTTAGCATCCATAAGGAAATCTTAAAAATAATTTAAAAAATTTAAGTTTAAAGTGATTTAAATTTTTAATACATTTTTTCATTATTTTTTATTGATTCAATTAACTTTAATTGATATTCGATCTGATCAATACTTTTATGAAACTTCAACTTTTTTATATCCTGAAAAAGATTAGAAAACATTTTTGAAAAATGGTCTTCAGGACCTACTTCTATTAGATTAATATTTTTGCCATTACTAAAAGTTGAAATGTTGGTTTCGAGATCTTTAGGCTTTGAAAAAATTCTATCTGCAAAAATTATCTTCTCATCAGTAATAATTTCAATACTATTTTTATATGCAATCCCAAATCCCCAATTGCATGTAATCAAAATATTCTTATATTTTAGCTTAGCAATACCACCAATATCTAAATCGTTTGAATCATTTTCTATCTGACTATGAATTAATTCAGGTTCGACAATCCCAATTTCTTTGAGTATATTCAAGGTGTAAGCTCCGACGTCTAATAAAGCCCCCCCGCCAAGATCTTTCTTATATCTGATATTATTTTTTTCCAAATGTGGAATATGAAAATTAACAAAAATTCTTCTTATTTCTTCAATTCCTATTTTTTCAATTTCTTCCTTTAGTTTCAATAGCTGGTTATGAAATTTATACATAAATGCCTCAGTAACAATTAACTTTTTATCAAAAGCTAGTCTTTTGACTTTTTCAAGTTGATTTATGCTGGTTAATGCTGTTTTTTCAACAATAACATGTTTATTATTTTTCAAACATTTGAGTATTTGTTCAAAATGTAATGCATTTGGACTGCTAATATAAACCACATCTATATTTTTATTTAAATAGATATCATCCTCATTACAAGTAATATTATTTAAATCAAAATCATCCAAGCTTTCTTCAGAAATCTGCGCTGCAATAAGACTATCTCTTAGTTTATTTAAATCTCTTGCATGTACTAAAACTAAATTAAATTCATCATGCTTTGTAATCATTGGAATTATGTTTCTAACGGCGTGCTTACCCGACGACAAACAACCTATATTTAAAGGTTTCATAAGTGTGAAATAATACCTCTTATATGAGGGTTTACCCAAGATTCTTGTTTTATAAGTTCTTTAATCTGATAAAGGGTAAGCCAAATAAAAGATTGTGGAATTTTTATTTCTTGACCATTTTCTATCTCAACCAACATACCTTTATTTCTTTTTAGATGTAATCTGCCGCCATCTTCAGACATCCATTGTTCAAAAAGCACATTTGCTGAATTTTCTTTTGGATTTTCAAAGTAATTACTAAATCTAGGTTTTCTTCCTCCATGAGATCGTTTTAAATTGCTAAAAGTTGCTTGAAGTGTTGGACTTATCTGAATTTTGTCAGGATTTCCTGGTTCAGCTTTAGCTTCTACAAGATAGTAAGGAATATCATTAAATTTTGATCTTAGGATTCCAAGAATCCCTCCATCGTAACCTACCTGAGTTATCATAGGTTGATCCCAGCCACCATCACCAACCTCCCTTTCCTCTGTCATTGAAACTCTTACGCCTTGGACATAAAAAAAATCACCAGATTCATGCCTAATCGTGCCATCATCTTCATTAAAGTGCCAGCCTCTGCATTCTGTAAGTGGAATATCCTGGACGCTTAACTTAGACCTTTTCTGTTCACTTAAAAACCAATTTCTAACTTCCTCTAAGTTATATAATTCAGACCAATCCTTTAAAGATTCGAATTGAGTTTCAACTCTTAAATCATCAACCTTATCAAATGAATTTTTAATACTCTTCGAATATTCATTTAATTTTTCTTTATACATTTTTTTTAAAAAATATTTTTATAAGCTTGGTTACTTCATAAATATCCTCTTTGGAGAGATTGTTATGAAATGGTAGTCTGAGTAATCTTTTTGAATATTCCTCAGTTATTTGAAAGTCGCTAGATTGATATCCCATTTTTTTTCCAACAGGTGAGGAATGAAGTGGTACATATCCAATATATGAACTAATGCCGTTATCATTTAAAAAACTCCTTAGATTATCACAAATATTTGATGATTTAAGCACTATGAAAAAAGCATGAAAATTTGATTGGAAATCTTTGCCATGTATTGGACAAGAAAAATGTTCTTTTTGTATTAAATCATGAAGCTCTTCGCTGTAAAGTTTATAAATTTGCTCTCTTTTTTTATGATTTTTGCCAAGATTATTGAGTTGTGCCAACAAAAAAGCAGCTTGCAGTTCTGTAGGGGCAAAGCTTCCACCAATTTCTACCCAAGTATATTTATCAACAATGCCTTTCAACATTTGTTGTCTATTCGTTCCTCTCTCAAGTATAAACCTTGCTCTAGTTTCAAAAAGATCATTATTTACTAACAAAGCTCCGCCTAAACCAGAATGAATGTTTTTTGTTTCATGAAAAGATATTGTTCCAAAATCACCAAAAGTACCAAGATGTTTTGATTGAAAATAAGAATTAAATGCTTGTGCGGAATCCTCTAAATGATAAATATTATGGGATTTACATAACTCATTAATATTAATCACATCAGCAGCTTGTCCTCCATAATGCACAGAAACAATTGCAACAGTGTCTTTTGTGATTCTTTTTTTAACATCTTCAACATTTATCATCATATCGTTTGGATTAATTTCACAAAAAATTATTTTAAATCCAGCCCGAGCGAATGCCGATGCGGTTGATGAGAAAGTATATGATGGCATGATAATCTCTTGATGCTTACTAAAATCTCTTAACAGCAGTGCTACAATTTCTAGTGCAGAAGTACAGCTATCAGTAAGTATGCACGAATTGGACTTAGTTATTTTTGAAATAGCGCTTTCACATCTTTTCGTAAAGTTACCAAGGCCGTAAAACTGATTTGAAGAAAATACTTTTTTAATATTTTCAATTTCATCGCCCGAAATAAATGGTTCATTAAAATTGATTTTTTTATTCAAATGTTCCCCCAATACTTTTTATAAGAAATCCCGGCTTTTCAGCTTGCTCCCATGATTCTCCAATTTTATGAATAGTGATAGAGTTTCCATCACCACAAAAAACTGAAATGGTTTTATTTTGATTGATTGATTTTATCCTGCCTGGTATGAAACCAACATAACTCCTTCTATCATTGTCAATACTAGCTGTCCAAATTATTATTTTTTCATCATTAAACTTTGTAAAAGCACCAGGATATGGATAACTGTATGATCTTATTAAGTTAAAAATATTTTTTGAGGTATCTTTCCAGTTAATCTTGAAGTCATCTGGAATATTTTTACATGAATATGTGGCTTGCTCATGATTTTGTTTTGTTAAAGTAATCTCATTATTCTTAATATCTTTGTAAGCTTTTTGGATAATTTTCTCATTTTCGTGCGTAATTTTTTCAACAAGATCGCCAATATAATCTGTTTCTGCTATTTCTATCTTTTTTTGAAATAATATGTCTCCTTCATCAACAAACTCAGATATTTTAAATAAAGTCGTTCCCGTATATTGTTCGCCATTCCTAATTGACCATACAGTTGGGCCGAAACCTCTATATGAAGGTAATAAAGAATCGTGAAATACGAAAAATCCTATTTTTGCTTTTTCATAAATTTCTTTTGAAATCATATATCTCCATCCAATTGCAAAAACCATATCAACTTCATTAAATGTCTCTATGTTTTTATTAATATTTTTTGATACTAGAAATTCATAATTATTTTCTTTACAAAATTCTTTTATCTCACCTATGAACTTAGGTTCCCATGGCTCTTCTTCAAAGGAAAAAACTATTAAATCGTCTTTAGCATTTAAAACAGAATGTAATGCTTTAAGACATCTCAATCCTCTTTGTGCCGAAATTAATAGAATTATTTTCATTTTTATTTAATTATAAACTATAGATTACAAAAAAATTGCAGTAGTAACTCTTTTGCCATTCAATCAAATAACCTCTTTAGTTGTTTTTGATAATTATTTGATGAAAAATAATTTCTCATAAAAGTTACATTTGAAATTGCTTCTGACCTCTCAATTTTTTCTATATTAAATTGGTTAATATCAAAAATTTTGACGCCTTTAGATTTAAAAAAAGACCATTGAGAAACATTCGATCGCATAAAAACTTTCTTACCAAGACCCAATAATGATATTGTATTACCCATTGCCCGTTGTCTTTTATGATTGAATATTGCAATATCTATTTTACTTAATAGATCTACATATTCATTTGGAGATACTATTTCAGTAATTGGTTTAAATTTCTCTTTGAATCTTTTTTTTCCTTCCAAAATTATTTCATTAGCATAATCAGCATCGCCATATGAAAGCGGTGTGAAGAGTTTAATGTTTTTATTTTTAAACTTCTCAAGTATTTCAAAAATTTCAATATGATTGTTAGAGGAATCTGCTGAATTTCCTACGAGGATATTTATATCAGAATGATTTTTTTCTGAAAACTCATAATCCTTAAATAAATTGCTTGGATACATTAAACATTCGAGGTATCTGGCTTTGGTAAAGTACCATTTTTGTGCAAGCTCAAAATCTCCCTTTATATATGAAACACAACACCCCATATTTTTTATAACTGGCCTTCTAAAAAACTCCCTTATCTGCCACTTAAAATTTCTTTTGCCTTCTTTAAACACATATAAATCCCCTCCCCATATAATCCAATAACATTTTTTCAGGGCCCAGGGCATAAAAAATAAAATGATTAGCAATTTAGGGTCAAACAAACCATGTAATATGATTTTGCGTGATTTTTGGAGACCAATAATAGATTTTAAGTAATACTTAAATAACGAATATATTGTATTTCCAGACAAATATATATTTTTAAGCTCTTCGAGTTTATTTTCCTTTTTCTGATTTATAAAAAAAAACTCGTGCTCATCTATATTAAAGTTATTTTGTAGGTATTTTATATATGGCTTTGTAATAGAAGAATTAAGATAACCAAAGTGAATAATTTTTTGTTTCAATTTTTTTGATCAATTAACTTAAACAAATACTTGCCATATCCGTTGTTCTTCATTTTTTCAGCTTGTTTTAAAATCTCTGATTTTCCTATCCACTTTTGTTCAAATGCAATTTCTTCAAGACAAGCAATTTTATAACCTTGACGTTTTTCAATTGTTTCAACAAAACTTGCTGCCTCTAAAATAGAACTATGAGTACCGGTGTCTAGCCACGCAAACCCTCTTCCAAGAAGCTCCACCTTTAAATTTCCACTCTCTAAGTAAATTTGATTTATTGAAGTAATTTCATGTTCCCCTCTTTCAGATGGCTCTACATTTTTCGCAATTTCAATGACATCATTATCATAAAAATAAAGGCCAGTGACTGCGAAATTACTTTTTGGATTTTTTGGTTTTTCTTCGATAGAGGTTGCAGATAGGTTTTTATCAAATGCAACAACACCAAATCTTTCTGGATCTTGCACTTGGTAACCAAATATAGTTGCGCCAGAATGTCTTTTTGCCGCATCAAGTAACTTTTGAGTAAACCCCATTCCCCAAAAAATATTATCGCCGAGCACTAAACAAACATTATCATTCTTTATAAATTCTTCTCCTATTACAAATGCTTTTGCAAGTCCATCTGGTTCATTTTGAGTTTTATAATCTAAATTGATACCAAATTGACTACCGTCACCAAGCAAACGCATATAGTTTTCTATATCTTCAGGAGTTGTAATTACAAGAATATCTTTTATTCCAGCCAACATGAGCACTGAGAGAGGATAATAGATCATTGGTTTGTCATATATTGGTAATAATTGTTTTGATAAACCTAGAGTAATTGGTTGAAGTCTAGAGCCAGATCCACCAGCTAAAATTATTCCTTTCATAAAAATTCCTAATATATTTAATGAGGATTATATATTTTTCATCACTTGTGAACACCATTCACTATTATTTAAATACCATTCAATTGTTTTACGAATACCTGAATCAAAAGACTCCTTTGGCTTCCAACCTAAATCATTTTCAATTTTTGATGCATCAATGGCATATCTTAGATCATGACCAGGTCTATCAGAAACATATTTGATTAAGTCGCTGAAACTTTTTACATTTTTTGGCTTATCTTCAACTAAATCATCTAATAGAGCACATATCTTGTTGACGACTTCAATATTTTTTTTCTCGTTATGACCTCCAATATTATATGTTTCACCGACCTTGCCTTTGTTTAGTACTAAATATAAGGCGTGTGCATGATCCTCAACAAATAACCAATCTCTAATCTGTAAACCATCTCCATAGATTGGTAATTCTTTACCATCAAGAGCATTCAAGATTACAAGAGGTATTAATTTTTCAGGAAAATGATATGGCCCATAATTATTTGAGCAATTTGTAATAATTGTTGGCAGGCCATAAGTTCTATACCATGCTCTAACTAAATGATCTGAGGATGCTTTTGAAGCAGCATAAGGGCTTGAAGGCTTATAAGGTGTATCTTCACAAAACAAATTATCATTTAGTTTTAAATCTCCAAACACCTCATCAGTAGACACATGATGAAAACGAAAAACTTCTTTTTTTCTATTTGAAAGTTTTTCCCAATAATTACATGCTTCATTAAGTAATGTATATGTGCCAACAATATTTGTCTTAATAAAATCTGCAGCATTATTTATAGAGCGATCTACATGTGACTCAGCTGCAAGATGTATAACAGCATCTGGTTTGTATTTTTTAAAAACTCTTTTTAATTGAGCCTTATCACAAATATCAAATTGTTCAAAAAAATATTTTGGGCTTTCATCAATTTCCGACAGTGATGCTAAGTTTCCTGCATAAGTCAATTTATCGATATTTATTACAGTATCGGTTGTATTTTTAATAATGTATCTAACAACCGCTGAACCTATGAAGCCTGCTCCGCCTGTTACAAGAATTTTCATTAAACAAAACCCTCTAAATTATTTATCGTCACACTTTACCAACTATTTCACTAATTTTCCTGGATTTAATATTTTATTTTCATCAAAGTGATTTTTTAAGTTTTTAATAATATCTAACTTTGCTTTATCAGCATGCTTCATAAAAGTTTTAACCTTATTTGCCCCAATACCATGTTCTGCACTGAATGTTCCATCAAGATTTGAAACTATTGTATGAATTTTATTTTCAATTACAGGTTTTTCATCATATTTAAAATTGTTTTTATCTGGAAGGATATTAACATGCAAATTACCATCTCCAAGATGTCCAAATAGCACTAAATTGTCCGCACTATCTTTTTTAAAAAACAACTCAAGCTCATTAATTAATTTAATAATATTTTTTACAGGAACAGCGATGTCTAATTTAATAGGATTTCTTCTGCTAATACTTTCTGAAATTAAAAGTCGGTATTGCCATATGGAATGTTTTTGATTTTCATTTGAGCTAACGATTACCTCATGAGCTAATTTATCTTTATAAATTTTTTCTAGGGCCTTCATGAAACCATCTTGTGTACTCAACTCTATTATTAAATAATAGTTATTTTTTAAATGTTCTATGTTTATTTGATCAAATTCTTCTTTGACTTTTAAAACTGCGTTCATAGTAAAAAACTCAATTGCCTCGATATCAAAAGTAAAAATTAACTTCAACATTTCATCCAACGATGCTAATTTATCAAAGCCAATTAAAACTACATTTGTTTCTAATGGCTGATTAATTAACTTCATTCTGCAAGATACAGTTAATCCAAATATACCTTCAGAGCCAATAAAAATATTTTTTAAATTGGGTCCTGTTGCATTTTTAACTAACATATTATCAAGCGGGATATAAGTTGCATTACCAGAAATAACTTCTAATCCATCAACATAGAAAGATGTTAGTCCGTATTTTAGAACTCTGATACCGCCTGCATTAGTAGCAATATTTCCTCCTAACTGAGAAGATCCTGATGACGAAAAATCAACTGGATAATATAAGTCATTCTCTTGTGCAAAAGATTGTAAATTTTGAGTTACTACGCCTGGCTGACATAAAACAGTTTTTGTATTTTTATCAAATTCAACAATAGAGTTCATTTTATCAAATGAAACAATCAACTCATTTGATAAAGCAGAAGCACCTCCCGATAAGCCAGTTCTTCCACCTGATCCTATTAAAGGGTATTTAAATTCATTACACAATCTTATTACATCAATAACTTGTTTCTTTTCCTTGGGAAATACTATCGCGAGGGGGTCTGATTGATAATTTGTAGACCAATCATTTCTATATTTTTCTTTATTTAAAGAATCTGTCTTAATACAATTTCTATCGAAAACTTGATGTAGATTATTTATAAAAGAATCTTTACTCATAAAACTATGTAAACAAAAAAATCATATCATGTTATAAAAATTATGTTTGATTAATCCTCTTTATGAAAGGTGATATTTTGTTCTTCCTCTCTTTTTGTTTGCTTTTTATATGAAGATCTAATTTTATTATTTGTTCTCATGGCTTCTTTAATCAAGCTTAAGTCTACATCTAAATTATCAGCATATTTCAATAGGGCTGAAGTATCCTTAGGTAAACATGCGCCGCCAAAGCCAAGTCTGCCATCATGACCTGGAACCATCATATGCGAGCTACCAATTCTTTCATCTTTAGATATAAAAGAAATAAAACTGTCCCAACTTTCTCTTGAATCAATCATCTTAAACAAGTTAAATAGTTGGTTAAAAAAAATTACCTTTGTAGCCAAGAATGAATTAATAGTATATTTAACAAATGATGCTGTAATTGCATCAGTAAAAATATAATCTTCACAGACACATTTTGTATGTTTCTTATAAAAAGATGCCAAAAATTCTGAATTTACTTTATCTCCACCAAATATGACAAGTTTGGAATTAATAAAGTCTTCGTCGGCAGATTTCTCTCTAAGAAATTCTGGATTATATATAAATCTAGGATATAAACTTTTAATTTTTTCAATATTTTCTGGAAGAACAGTGCTTTTTATGACGACTAAACTTTCAAAATTATATTTTTTTAAATCTTCTAGAACATTACGTAATATAGATACGTCTTGATTACCATTCTCTAGCATTGGAGTTGGTGTACATATAAAAATAATGTCAGGATTTAATTCAATTAAATCTTTAGTTGTACTATTAAGTTTTGGATCTATTTTTGAAACTATTACATCATCTGTGAGCCCGTTTGCTAGAGCCTTGCCGACAAATCCAAATCCAATAATTCCAATTTTCATAATATCAATGGAGGCTGAATCCGGAATCGAACCGGAGTAAACGGCTTTGCAGGCCGCTGCATAACCACTCTGCCATCCAGCCCAGTGACTGCAGAGTTTATTTCATAAAATTCATAAATAAAAGTAAAAATTAAGTTTTTTTCTTACCATAAAAACTTAATCTCTCTATATCCTCTTCAATAACAGAATTTCCATACTGCAATTCAATTAAATGACAATCTTTATCAAAAGGATTTGTTATTTGATGCCAATGTCCTTTTTTTACAAAAAATTTATCAAATTTATTAAGGACTATAGTCTCTTTTAATTCAGGGTTTTCCTCTGCATAAATTACCTCGCAAGAACCCTTTATAACGAGCCAAATTTCACTTCTATGATTATGTTTTTGATAGCTCATACCTTTTTTTGGTTTTACTACCAACTCTTTTACCTTGATCTCTTTTGAGTCATAAAGATTATAAAAATTTCCCCACACCCTATTCTCACTGCCATAATTCCAGTTTTTTAAAAGCCATGATGAAGAATTCTTTTTATC
>MDTE01074226.1_pt1 | contig 11278 bp, 13 predicted proteins | sample 811231 | NCBI WGS metagenome assembly MDTE01 (sample SAMN05326651, study PRJNA326480) | marine metagenome | isolation source: seawater | place: Indian Ocean: Red Sea | collected 2010 | reverse complement strand
CTTTATAAAAAATAAAAAGTATTGAAGGTATGATTGTTAAAAAACCTAAACAGATATAAGATCCAACATACAAATTATTTTCAATAATGTTTTTGGTAAGATTTACCATTGTAGATCCTAATAGAGCGCCTACTATGGATAATAATAACACTATTGAAATTGCTTTGGGTATTAAGTTTTTTTCAACAATTTCAGCAACTGCAAATCTATATTGATGAGTAAATGCCATAGCAAAACCAATAAAAAAATTAGCAAAGCAAAACAAATAAAAATTATCAACATAAATAGAATATGCACAAAAAAAAGATGCGAAGGTACTTACAATGGCACCTAATGAGAAACCAAAACTTCTACCTAATTTTGACATAATTTTAGAAGCTATAACTGAACTAATAGCTACTCCACCAACCATTATACCGGTTGGTAAGGTTGCTAGATATTTAATATCAATTAATGATGATCCAATTATTCCACTTAATAAAATAGTTACAACTGGTGGGGTAGATGAAAAAATTTGAGAAATTGTAAGTATTATAAAATTTTTATTAAACACAAAAAAAGCCAATACAGACTATAATAATTAATACAATTTAAATTTGATTTAATGGTATTTTTTTAAATTTTTTAATTGTTTGCAAAGAAACGCTTGAGATCATATTAGTACATTGAATTTCTTTAATTAATTTTTGTTGAAACTTATCATAATCATAAATTGATGTAGTTAATATTTTTAATTGATAATCTAACATAGAACCAGTTAATCTATGTACCTCTACGATTTCATCATATTTTGTTACAGTAGAAACAAATTTTTCTAACCATTCCTCAGTATGATTTTGAATAGATATCATTAAAAATACTGTTATTGGCAATTTTACTTTTTCATTATCTATTTCAATAGTTTTAGATAATATTATTTTATCTTTTTCTAATTTTTTAATTCTTGTCCAACAAGGTGTGGTAGAAATCCCTATTTTTTTTGATAATTCAGATAATGGCAAACTAACATCATCTTGTAATATCGATAGTATTTTTTTATCTATTTTATCCATTATATTTTAATATTATAGAATAATATTCTATATTTTAAAAAAAATAAAGAAAATTTTATATAATTTTTCTATTTAATTAATAATATAAAGAAATATATTCTATTATATCGGTATTTGATTTTTCAGATTGTACACCGCAAATTAACAAAAGTACTAAAGAGAAAGGAAATGTAATGACTACAAACTCTTTACACCCGGAAACAATAGCTGTTCATGGTGGTTCTTACAGGAATGATAGCAGCACTAATTCAGTAGCTGTTCCAATTTATCAAACTACAAGTTACCAATTTAATAGTCAGGAACATGCTAGTAATTTATTTTCATTAAAAGAATTAGGCAATATCTATACAAGAATAATGAATCCAACTAATGCTGTTCTTGAAGAAAGATTAGCTCAATTAGAAGGAGGTTTAGCTGCTGTATCAGTATCTTCTGGTCAAGCAGCTTCTGCACTTGCTATCCAAAATCTATGTCAAACTGGTGATAATATAGTTTCTTCAACAGATTTGTATGGGGGAACTTGGAATCAATTTGCTAATACGTTCAAGCAATTAGGAATTGAAGTTAGGTTTGCAGATCCATCTGATCCAATGAATTTTGCTAAATTAACAGATGATAAAACTAGAGGATACTATGCTGAAACCTTACCCAATCCTAAGTTAAATGTTTTTCCAATTGAAGAAGTTGCTGAGATTGGAAAAAAAATTGGCATTCCATTAATAGTTGATAATACTGCGGCACCTATAACTTGCAGACCTATAGAACATGGAGCATCAATTGTTGTACATTCACTTACTAAATGGATAGGCGGACATGGAAATTCTATAGGTGGAATTATTATTGATAGTGGAAAATTTAATTGGACTGAATTTCCTGAAAGACAACCGTTATTTAACAATCCCGATCCTAGTTATTGGGGATGGGTATTGGGAAAAGTCGTTCCAGAAGCATTAGGAGCAAATATTACTTATGCAGTTAGAGCAAGATTTGTCCTTTTAAGGGATTTAGGATCATCATTATCTCCTACTAATGCTTTTAATATTATTCAGGGGTTAGAAACATTACCATTACGTTTTAAAAAACATCAAGAAAATGCTTTAAAAGTTTCAAATTATCTTCTTAATAATAAAAACGTATCAAATGTTATTTATCCAAATTTACACAAAGATATCCAAAAAGAAAGATGTGATAAATATTTAAAATCTGGGTATGGTCCTTTAGTAGGATTTGAATTAAAAAAAGGCATAGAAGCTGGAAAAAATTTTATTAATAATCTAAAATTAATATATCACGTAGCAAATATTGGAGATGCAAGAACATTAGCTATTCATCCAGCATCTACTACACACTCACAATTAAGTCCTGAAGATCAATTGAAAACAGGAGTTACTCCTGGATATATTAGGTTATCAATTGGTATTGAACATATAGACGATATATTGAATGATTTAGATCAAGCAATTTTAAAATCATGATACTCAATTAAGAATGTAGCTTAAACATTATTCCCTAAATAAAATTAAAGCTATATTTCTTATAAATAAAGGGTAGACCCCTACCCTTTATTTCTTTAATAAAACAGAATGCCATCTAGTCATGATTATTTAGTAGATAAAAGAAATAAAAATATTAAAATTTTTATAAATGGAAAATTTTACCATAGATCGAAGGCAAAAATATCTGTTTTTGATTCATCTGTTCTATTAGGTGATGGAGTTTGGGATGGTTTGAGATATCATAATCAAAAATTTTTATTTTTAGACCAGCACCTTAAAAGACTTTACGATGATGCAAGAAAAATTGATTTAAAAATACATATCGATAAAAAACAAATTATTAATATTCTTAAAAAAACTATTAAAATAAATAAAATGAAAACTGATGTCCATTTAAGATTGATTATTTCAAGAGGTATAAAGTCAACTCCTTATCAAGATCCTTTATTTACCATATCTAATCCTTCAATTATTGTTATACCTGAGTATAAAATACCGAACAAAAAAATTTATGATAAAGGTTTAAGTCTAACGACAGTTAAAACTATAAGAGGACCTCATAATGTGCAGGATCCAAGAATTAATTCATTAAGTAAATTAAATTGTATTTTAGCCTGTATAGAGGCCAAGAAAAAAAAATATGATGAAGGATTAATGTTTGATATTAAAGGAAATATTGCAACCAATAATAGTACACATTTTTTTTATATAAAAAATAAAATTGTCTATACTTCAAAAGGTAAGTATTGTGTTAATGGAATAACAAGAAATAATATAATAAAAATTTGCAAAAAAAACAAAATTAAAATTTTTGAAAAAGATTTTAATTTAAAGCAAGTGTTAAAGGCAGATGAAGCATTTGTAACAGGAACATTTGCAAATGTTATCCCAGTAAATAAAATTAATAAAAAAATATTTAAAATTAAGAATACAAACTTAACATTTGTCATTCGTGATCATTATTTAAATTTAATAAATAAATAATGATAATTAATATGTGGTCAGGTCCAAGGAATATAAGCACTGCTTTAATGAGATCATTTGAGAATAGAACAGACACAAGCGTTATTGATGAGCCATTTTATGCTTACTATTTAAAAAAAACTAAATTGAAACATCCGATGTATACTAAAATTATAAAAAATTATGAAACTAATAAAAATAAAATTATTAGAAATTTATCAAATGATAGTAATAATATAAAATTTATAAAACATATGACGCATCATATCGATATAAATGATGATTTAAAATGGCTTAAAAATACTAAAAATTTTTTTTTAATAAGAGAGCCAATCAAAGTTATTAACTCATATATTAAAAAAAATAAACTAGTTAGTATTTATGACTTGGGCTATATTGAACAATTGAAAATTTTTGATTACTTAAATTCAACATCTAATAGAAAACCTATTGTTGTAAATGCTACATATTTGCTAAAAAATCCAAAAAAAATATTAACTAAACTATGTCATAATTTAGATTTAAAATTTGAGAATTTTATGCTTGAATGGCCAAAAGGCAAAAGATCTTCTGATGGTATTTGGTCTAAAGTTTGGTATAAAAATGTTATTGAATCATCAAAATTTGAAAAAGAAAAAAAAGAGGAAATCAACATTCCTAAAAAATATAATAGTATAATAAATGAATCTTTTGAAATTTTTTCAAAATTAGACAATCATTCTATTAAATAAGATGCAAGAAAAAGATATAATAAATTCTGCAAAAATTTTGTTTGATTTGAAATTAAATGCTCAAAGTATTGAAAAATTAAAAAATAACTTATCTCCAAAAAATATTAATGATGCGTATTTAATTCAAGAAAAATTAAAGATTAACTACCTAACGTTAAAAGAAAATTTTTGTATTGGAAAAAAAGTTGGATGTACAAATATAGAAGCACAGAAACAAGTTGGTGTTAATGAACCATTTTACGGAAATTTATATTCTAGATTTTCTGCATCAAATAATTGCTCACTTAATTCTAAAAATTTTTCTGAACCATATATTGAGCCTGAAATAAGTTTTGTAATTAAAAAAGATATAGATATTTCTAAAGCTCCTTTTTCTATTAAGAATATAGATGAAATATTTGAAGGTATAATTTGTTCAATTGAAATTGTTGATTTCCGATTTAGAAAATCAATTAATCAGATTGGTATTGAAAATTTGATAGCTACAAATGGTGCTTCAGACTACTGGATTAAAGGCAATAATATTTATAAATTAAAAGATGTAAATTTTTTAAATACACCAATATTTTTATATATTAATGAAGAATTGATAATTGAAGGAAATACTAATAAAGTTTTAGGTAATCCTGTTAATTCTGCTATCTGGTTATTGAATAAAATATCTGAAAAAGGTCAGACAATGCTTAAAGGACAATACATTTCTACTGGATCTTGTACAAAAGCAATTAAATTAATAAAAAATAATAAAATAAAAGTAAAATTTGAATCCCTTGAAACTATAGAATTTATATATAATTGATATTAATGAATGATTTTTTAAATATAAATAATGTTAAAAAAACATATAAAAATAATTTCAAAGCATTAGACAAAATTAACTTAAATATTAAAAAAGGTGAGATTTTCGCATTATTGGGTCCTAATGGTGCAGGTAAATCAACTTTAATTAACTGTGTAGCTGGAATAATTAATTTTGAAAGTGGTAATATTCAATTAGGAACATATGATATAAAAAATGATTATCGAAAAACTAGATCGATGATTGTAATTGTTCCACAAGAGTTAAATCTTGAAGCTTTTGAAACAGTTTGGAATAATGTGAATTATTCAAGAGGCTTATTCGGTAAATCACCAAACTATAATTATATAGAACAATTACTAAAAGACTTATCCTTGTATGACAAAAAAGATAATAAATTAAAGGAATTGTCTGGAGGTATGAAAAGAAGAGTTTTGATTGCAAAAGCACTTTCACATGAACCTGAGGTTTTGTTTCTTGATGAACCTACGGCAAGTGTTGATGTAGAATTAAGAAAAGATATGTGGGAGGTTGTTAAAAATTTAAAAAAAAGAGGAGTAACTATAATCTTAACTACTCATTACATAGAAGAAGCAGAGGCAATTGCTGATCGTGTAGGGATAATTAATTTTGGAAAAATAATTATTGTAGATGAAAAAAATAAATTAATTAATAAACTTGGTCAAAAAATATTAAAAATAGAATTAAATAAAGAATTAGATTCAATTCCTTCAATTTTGGATAAATTTAAACTAAAAATTGATAATACAAAAAAAGTATTAATTTATACTTATGATACAAGAAATGAAAAAACAGGGATTACCACTTTATTAAATGAAATTAAGAATCAAGGTATAGTTTTAAAAGATATAACTACTCAAGAAAGTACATTAGAAGAAATCTTCATTAATCTTGTAAAGGAGTCAAATAATGAATTGGCACGGACTTAAAGCAATTTATTTACATGAAATAGATAGAATGAGAAGAACTCTCTTTCAAAGTCTACTTTCACCATTAATTTCAACATCATTATATTTTGTAGTATTTGGATCTGCTATTGGTTCAAGAATTACTGAAATTGAAGGGATTAGTTATGGTTCATTTATTGTACCTGGAATGATAATGTTAACAGTATTAACTCAAAGTATAAGTAATGCCTCATTTGGGATTTTTTTTCCAAAATTTACAAATACTATTTATGAAATTCTATCTGCACCTTTATCTAGCTTTGAAATTATTTTAGGGTTTGTTGGTGCTGCAGCAACTAAATCATTAATAATTGGATCTGTAATAATTGCTACTGCAGGTTTATTTGTGGATTTAAATATACAACATCCAATAATTATGATCTTTTTTCTTGTACTAACTTCAATTACATTTTCAATGTTTGGATTTATAATAGGTCTTTGGGCTGATAATTTTGAAAAATTGCAATTAATTCCAATATTAGTAATCACCCCCTTGGTTTTTTTAGGTGGAAGTTTTTACAGCATAAATATGTTACCTGAATTTTGGCAAAAAATTTCATTATTAAATCCTGTTCTTTATTTAGTTAGTGGATTTAGATGGAGTTTTTATGAAATTGCTGATGTTAGTATATATACTAGTTTATTTACAATAATAATATTTTTAATTTTATGTTTAATGATTATCACAATAAGTTTCTCAAAAGGTTACAGAATTAAAGATTAAAGTGTTATTAACCAATAAAATAATCAAATCATACCAAGATAATGGAGTGGTATTATTAAAAGGGATCATAAGTGATTATTGGTTAAAAGAATTAAGTAGAGGTATTAAAAAAAATTTCAAAAAACCTAGTAAATATAAATGTGTATATGAAAAAAATAATAACAAAGAACTTTTTTATGATGATTACTGTAATTGGAAAAGAATAGAAGAATATAAAAGATTTATTTTCAAATCTAATATATCAATAATAGCCAAAGAATTAATGAAATCTGAAAAAGTCAACCTATTTCATGAACATGTTTTAATAAAAGAAGTTGGCTCAAAAAAAACAACGCCATTTCATCAAGATCAATCATATTATTGTATAAATGGAAGAGATAATTGTAGTATTTGGATACCAATGAGTAAAATTAATAAAAATACTTGCCCAGAATTTGTATTAAAATCCCATTTATGGAATAAGCAATTTCTACCAACTAAATTTTTTGGAAATCCATATGAAAATAAAGATAAAGAATTCGAAAATATTCCAAATATTGAAGAAAACAAAAAAAATTACAATATAATAAATTGGAAATTAGCACCAGGTGATGCTATTGCATTTAACTTTAGTACTGTTCACGGTGCACCAGAAAATAAATCAAATTATAAAAGATCAGCATTTTCTATTCGATTTACGGGAGATGATGCTACCTACATTAAAAGAAAAGGTGAAATGTCACCACCATTTCCAGAAGTAAAACTAAAAGATGGTGATATTTTAGATAGTGATAGCTTTCCTAGAATAATTTAATTATTTATTCTTTATAAAATAAACAGCAATAATTGAGGTTAAAAACATTATCAAACTATAAGTTGCAGCAGGTATAATAAAAGCGCCACCTCCAAAAATCGAGTCAGCAACAAATATAGCTATTGTTCCATTTTGTAATCCTAATTCAAATACAAAAGTCTTAGTTTGTTTAATTGATGACGCTAAAAATTTTCCAATATAAAAAGCTATTAACATCATTATAATATTTAATATTAAAGTAATTAATCCTGCTTGTTTAAAATAGTCAACTACATCTGATTGATACTTAATAATCGCACCAATAATTACAATTGCTAGTAATATTATTGAGATAATTTTAGCTTTAGGTTCAAAGTTAATCGCAAAAGAATTAAAATAGTTATTTATAATCATGCCTAATAATGTAGGGACTGTCACAATTGCAAAAAGTTCTATAGATTTTTGCAATATAGAGACATCAATATTTGAACCTACAAAATAATTGTATGAATATATTGCAATAGTTGGAATTGAAATAATACAGATTAAACTAGTAATTGCAGTTAAAGATATTGAAAGAGCAACATCTCCTTTAGCAAGAGAAGTAAACATATTTGAAGTTGCACCTCCGGGAACAGCCGCTATAATCATAACTCCAACAGCTAATTCAACTGGTAAATTTGGATAAAAAATGACTAAAATTAATGCAACTAAAGGTAAAATAATAATTTGAGAGAACAATCCAATAAACAAATCTTTCGGTTGAACAAAAATCCTTGTAAAATCAGAAATTTTCAAATTTAAACCTAGAGAAAACATTATAAATGCTATTGCTAAAGGTAAAAATACTGATGAAATTAATCCCATTATTATTATTATCACCAGATTCTAGTAATTTTCAAAAAAAAATTAATAAACCTTATAAAATCTTGTATGATTGTAATTAAACATGATTTTGAAACATTTGAATAAAGAAAAAATTGCTGCTTGGGCTGTTCATGGTTTTACAGGTTCTGGTGCAGTTATGGGGTTCTTGGCGATAATATCAATTTTAAATAACGATTTATCTGGATCATTTTTATGGTTAGGTTTAGCTCTTTTCATTGATGGAATTGATGGAACTCTTGCAAGAAAAGTAGATGTTGTAAAACAAACACCTAATATAGATGGCACAATAGTTGATAGTGTTGTCGATTATTTAAATTATACAATTATTCCAAGTTTAATGATTTATTGGTTTCAAATGGTGCCAAATGGATTTGAAATAATTATTCCTGCAAGTATTTTTATAGTTTCTATATATACATTTGCAAATGTAAATATGAAAACTGAAGATTATTACTTTAGAGGATTTCCAGCTGTATGGAATATAGTGGTATTATATTTTTATATACTAGGAACACATAATTATTTAAATTTGTTGGTTATAATAGTTTGTCTAATTCTAACTTTTTTACCAATAAAATTTGTTCATCCCTTGCGAGTAAAAGAACTTAGAAACATTACTATTTTCTTTACAATAATTTGGTCGGCAACAACATTAAAATTAGTAACAACTCCTTCAACCAATATATTTATGATAAACAATACAATAATATTTGTTTTATGGGTAATTTCTTCAATTTATTTTGCATTAATTTGTTTTGATAGATCGATTAAAAAAAATTAAATTTTAAATAATTTTAATATTCTATCTGGAATAAAAGTTATTTTACCTGAATTATTTATTGGAACAATCGTAATAATAGAATCAATGATTATTTCTTTTTCTTTAAATATTTTTTGAGAAAAAATTATTTTAACTTTTGAAAAATTAATAATTTTAGTTTTTACTTTAATTTGATCTTCAAAAAATACTGGTTTTTTAAATTCTATATTGCAATCTTTTACTACAAAAATAATGTTTAATTTATTTCTTAATTCATTATGATTTAAACCTAATTGGTATAAAAATTTAGTCCTACCTCTTTCCAAATATTTTAAATAATTAGCATAATACACTCTTCCACTTGCATCTGTATCTTCATAAAATATTTTAATTTTTTCCATAATTCCAAGCTTTTATAATTAATTTTATAACTGATTGAAAAATATATTTTAATAGTTATTTAATAATAATATGAATGAATTTTTAGACTCAATAATTAAAAGAGATCCAGCAGCAAGAGATAAAATAAGTATTTTATTAACTTATCCTGGTGTAAAGGCAGTATTTTTTCATTATATATCTCACAAACTATGGAATTTGAATTTCCATTTATTTGCAAGAATTGTTTCACAATTTAGTAGATTTTTAACTGGTATAGAAATTCATCCTGCTGCAAAAATTGGCAAGAACTTATTTATTGATCATGGTATGGGTGTAGTTATAGGTGAAACATCAAATATTGGAGATAACGTAACAATATATCACGGAGTAACACTTGGGGGAATTTCACCTGCTGAAAATTCTGAAAATCAGAGAAATATAAAAAGACACCCTACTCTTAAAAATAATGTTATTGTTGGTTCTGCTGCTCAAATACTTGGACCAATAACAGTAGAACAATATGCTAGAGTTGGTGCAAATGCTGTAGTATTAAAAGATGTACCAGAACATGCAACCATGGTAGGCAATCCTGCAAAAAATATTAGCACCAATACTGATTCATCTTTTAGACCATATGGTGTAATAGACACTGATGATAACAAATAACATAACAGATCTAATTGGCAATACACCATTAATAAAATTAAAATATCCTTCAGAGATAAGTAATTGTGAAATATTTGGAAAAGCTGAATTTTTAAACCCTGGTGGTTCAATTAAAGACAGAACCGCATTAGGTATTATTTTAGATGCCGAAAAAAATAAATTAATTGAGCCTGGAAGTACGGTTGTTGAAGGAACGTTTGGAAATACTGGTATTGGTTTAACATTAGTTAATAATGCAAGAGGGTATAAAACAATTATTGTTATGCCCAATTCTACTGTTGCAACCAAAAGAGAAATATTAATTAATATGGGGGCTGAACTTCATCTTGTTGATCCAAAACCATATTCTGATCCTGGAAATTATCAAAAAATTTCAGAAAAATTAGCTATTAAACTTAGTGAAGAAAAAAATATAAAAACTTTTTGGGCAGGTCAATTTGAAAATACTGCAAATTATAAATATCACCAAAACACAACTGGCAAAGAAATTTTTGATCAAACTAATGGATCAGTTGATGGTTTCACATGTTCAATTGGGACTGGTGGAACAATAACAGGGGTATCAAATGCATTGAAAGAAAGAAATAAAAATATACAAATAGCTTGCAGTGATTCTCAAGGGTCATCAATGTATAATTTTTTTTTAAATGGAATTACTAAAAAAAAAGGTGATGAATCTATTACTGAAGGTATTGGACAGTCGAGAATTACAAAAAATCTTGAAAATTGTATAGTTGATAAATCATATTTTGTATCTGATGAAGAATGTATGGAAATGTTATATAAAATGATCAAAACTGATGGATTATTTTTAGGTTTAAGCTCTGGTGTTAATATTTGTGGAGCAATAAAACTTGCGAAAGAAATTGGTCCTGGAAAGAAAATTGTAACTATTCTTTGTGATGATGCTAATAAATACTATAATAAAATGTTTAATAAAAAATTTTTAATATCAAAAAATTTACCATATCCTAGTTGGTTATAAAATTATGAATCAAAAAGACAAAAAATTTAATTCTAAAGTTATACACTCAGGTCATGGAGCAGATAATTCAACTGGTGCAGTTATGCCCCCTAT
>MDTE01038589.1_pt1 | contig 11278 bp, 10 predicted proteins | sample 811231 | NCBI WGS metagenome assembly MDTE01 (sample SAMN05326651, study PRJNA326480) | marine metagenome | isolation source: seawater | place: Indian Ocean: Red Sea | collected 2010 | reverse complement strand
GACGCCGTGGCACAGACCAAGGGCGTATGGGTTAGTTTGGCCTATACTCGGGCGTTTGGGACGCTTGGACCCAAGTTCAAATCTTGGTACGCCCACCATCAATCGGGAATCACGATGCTGTGGACCCACAGGACGTGAAAACCAAATTGGGTTTTGATGAAATTCTGTGGTACGGTCTCAAGTTCCGACGCCCACACCGCATCCTCGAAGGTCTGAACCATCTGGCCCTCCACAAATTCTCCGAGGTCCCCACCTTTGCTTCCGCTGGGGCAGTTGGAGTACTTCTTTGCCATTTTTTTGAAGGTGCGAAAGGGCTTCTTTGAGGCGTTGATCTCGTCGAGGATCATTTTCGCATCGGGCTTGTTCGCCACGAGAATGTGACGAACGTGTGCTTTGCGAGGCTTTCTCCGTCGGTCATGACGCCGCATGGTTCCTCAACTCCCGATGGACACGTGTGGCCCCACGGTCAAAAACATGTGCGATGGCCCAAAAGAAAAGGACCAGCACCAACGCTGGAACGCCCCGACCAAGCAATTCAACTTCGAGGTCGTTGCTGACCGATGGGAGCAGCGCTGACCAACCCAGCAGGTAGGCGATGAGGGCGAACAACGTGTGCGGCGTGAGCGAAGCGGGTCGAAGCCACGCCAGGTTCCTGCGATGGTGTTCAACCGCCATCATCCACCCCACGTTGAGGAAGAAGCGGACCGGTTGGATGCCGCTGGTTTCGTTTCTATAGACAGATTCAACGGGCACTTCCGCCACCCGGAAACCGTGTCTTGAGAGGTTGATCAGCCAGAAGTTTGGGTAGCCGTAGCCCGACCAAGAGCGCTCCCAATTCCATGCATGCAGCACCCTCGATGAGGTGGCCGTGTAGCCGCACTGCGGGTCGCCGAACGGCTGACCTGCCGCTAAGGTGGTAAACAACGAAAGCACCGCCGTGGCCCGCTGCCGCAGTTTTGGCATACGGTTCAACCCCTCGGGGTGAAGGCAACGGTTTCCTTTCACGTGATCTGCTACGTCGTTGAGGATGGGTTGAACGAGCGCCTCCATGTCATCCGGGTTCATCTGACCGTCCCCCGCCATCACGACACTGATGAAAGGGCCGTCCCAGCACGAGAGGAGGTGCCGGTGCCCGCGGTCGATGGCGGCACCGACGCCGTCTCCGTTACCGTCGATCACCACCACCTCGCAGGGTGCTTTGGCCTGGCGGGCCGCCTCGGACGTCCTGTCAACCGAACCGTCGTTCACCACCACGGCAAGGTCTACGGTTTCGGGGAGGTGAACCAGAACGCCTTCGATGTGCGATTCCTCGTCTCTTGCAGGGATGACCACGCCAACACGTCGTCCCTGAATCATGCTCAACCCACCTTGTCGGCGGCCATCAACCTATGCGTGAAAGGGGCTCCGATTCGTGTTTCAAAGAACAGGTTTCATAGCCTCCCTGACCAGCAGGCGAAGCGTGAAGACGCCGCTTCGTCGAATTGTTCTCATCGGTGAGAACATCGAACTTCGCATCGTGTCCCTCGTGGTCCGATGCAGGGAGGTGGCTGAAGACGTCGTTGTTTTTGACACGGGTTCCACCGATGAAACGGTTCAACTCGCCGGTGAGGTCCAATCAAGGGTGATCGAGTACAACGGGGACCTGACACCGCAACACCTTGCCAAAGCGGCCGTGAGCGCCTCTCTTGACGACGGCTTGACCTTGTTTTTACCAATCTCACCGATGTGGAAAATGGCCGAACTGCCGTTGAGCGTCAACCGTGCTCGGGAGGGATGGGACATTCACTACCTCTATCGAGAACAGCCCGGGACAAATGCGCTCGAGCCGATGATGTTGGCCAACGCCTCCATGGGTCATCTGATCGCAAGCGCTGCAGGGCTTCACCACCTGGCACAACTTCCAGACGACGCCACCACCGACGACGTTTCGGATGAGGTTCGAGCTCGATTTGTGAAAACCGACGCCCCGATTCAACTACCTCAGCGACAATCCCTGGCAACGGCCTCACGCTTTGCCCAACTGTTCTACTGGATGCTGGAGTCAAAACACCCGCTTTTGCTCTTTGGTATTCCGGGCGTTGTCCTCTTCGTCTTGGGCTACCGTCTCTCGGGGGACCTCGCCACCATGTTCACCGAACTCAATTCAACCTCCATTGGCGTGACACTCATCACGATAGCGATGACCCTCATCGGGTTATTTGCCATGATGGTGGCGCTGATTCTCTACATCATGGGCAAGCAGGTGGCTCGAATTCAAAACCAATACAACTGGCCCAAGGGAAGCTGATGGCATGTCGTACCTGGTGTGTCTCGACATGGACCGGGTGTTGGTCGACCATCTTTCGACCTGGCAGTTTGTCTACGACCAACTCGGCATTTCCAACGATGAATCGTTCGAACTCTACAACCAGGGCCTTCTCGACGAATGGGACTGGATTAAACTGGATTTGGCGCTGATCAAATCTGCGCCTTCTGGAAACATCACCGATGAGCGCCTCCGTGGCTTGATGGAAGGGATGCCGATGATGAAGGGTTGGCGTCTCCTCATCGACCACCTTCTCAACGTCGGCGTTCACGTTGCCATCGTCAGCGGCGGTCTGCAAAAAACGGCCCGAGACATCGCTGCAACGTTTCCATCGGAGGCTCCGTGGCGACGACGTTGGGGTGGCATAGACCGGCACACGGCAAGGGAGCAGTGCGGCGGGAAGGATTCCAGACTCCATGTCTTCACCAACGGTTGGCTGGCGGAGGTCTCCGACGGCAAAACACCCGCTGGCATCGGTGATTTCGGCCGCTATCAGGTGCAGATGAACGGAAAGGGCGCCATCGTGAAGATGCTCCAACGGCGTCTTGGCGTTGCCAAATCAAACACGGCCTCCGTGGGTGATTCAATGGGCGATGTGGGTATGTTTGGAGAAAGCGAATGCGCCATTTTGTTCAATCCGTGGGACGACCGGCCTCGCGACTACGCCCATCACGTCATTGAGGAAAAGGACCTGACCGTGGTTCTCGATTTGATTTGTGAACGTTTTTCGTTGCCAAAACCTTGATGCAAGAACCGGTCAAGGAGAAGTCATGGTTGACGATTTGATGTCCATCTGTCCCCATTGCGGCTTTTTGCTCGGGGTGTTCATCCCCGGCATGCCCTGCCCCATGTGCGGCGAGACCTTGCTGTGATCAGGGCGTCACACGACGAGAGGTACGCGGGAAAGGAATGACTTCCCGGATGTGGGTGGCACCGGCCAGCCAACTGACCACGCGATCCACGCCCAGCCCGAACCCGCCGTGAGGGACACCGCCGTACGAGCGCACGTCGATGTAGAACTGGTAGGGCTCGCGTGGCGTGCCCTCTTCGTCGATGCGCTGAAGGATTTCCTCTTCGGACCATGTTCGTTCGCCACCGCCAATGATTTCACCGTAGCCTTCCGGTGCCAGCAGGTCGTGGCAGAGAACGTACTTTTCGTCGCTCGGGTCCACGCGGTGGTAGAACGGTTTTGCAACCTTGGGGTAGTGGGTCAAGAAGTGCGGAACATCAAAGTCTTGGGTGAGGATTTTCTCCTTTGAATAATCAAGGTCTTGGCCCCATTCGACGTTCACGCCTTTCCCTTGAAGGATTTCGATGGCCTCGTCGTAGCGCATTCGCGGGTACGGGTTGTCGGCGTAGTTGGCGATGAGATCCAGGTCTCGCTCAAGATAAGTGAGTTCTTCCTCACGTTCATCCAGAAGGGTTTTCGCAATGTGTCGAACCACGCCCTCGCCGTGCTCCATGATGTCGTCGTTGGTGGCCCAGGCCATTTCCATTTCAGCGTGCCAGAATTCCGTGAGGTGGCGACGTGTTCGAGATTTTTCGGCTCTGAACGAAGGTGCGATGGTGTAGAGGCGTTCGAGAGCAGGCATTGCGGCCTCGGCGTAAAGCTGCCAGGACTGCGTGAGGTAGGCCTGCTTCCCAAAGTAGGGGACCTCAAACAGGGTGGAACCACCCTCCACGGCACCGGCAACAAAATTTGGAGCCTGGTATTCGAGAAAATCCTTGTCCCTGAAGTATTGATGAATCGCTCCAAAAGCCGAACTTCGAAGTTTGAGCATGGTGGTGGCTCGGGTCGTTCGCAGGTAGAGGTGGCGATGGTTGAGGGTGTGCTCGGTTCCCCCATAGGTCAGTTCGCCGTCCTCGTCCTCGACCAACATGTCGGCTTCCGTGATCGGAAACGGGCGCTCGGAATTGACCGCGCCGACGATTTCAACGCCTGAAATCTCGAGTTCGTGCCCGCCCTCTGCCCGCTCATCGGCTCGAACGGTGCCGGTGAAAACGACGCTGGTTTCGATGATGGCGCCTTTGAGTTCCTCGAACGTTTCTTCACCGATGTTGGCTTTCTTTCCAACGCATTGAATGGTGCCGGTGGAGTCCCTCAACACGACGAAACGGATGTTGTTGTTGCCGCGAGCGCGCTTAATCCAACCTTTCAACTCAACCGCTTGGTCGTCGTAGAGTCCCTTTTGCACATCGCCGATCCATGTCGTCTTGACCATGCTCTCACCATCGTTGGCGATTCTTCCTGCCTATGTGAATGTCTCCCCTCGCAGGCCTTGCAAGAACGATGCTGGAGTCACCAAATCGGGCAAAGGGTCAAAACGGTACGGAACAAGATTACTCTGTGAGCAAGACAGCGGTCTATGCCTTGGGTGGCAATGCCCTTCAATCGCCGACCGGGAACGGTGATGCAACCACCGAGGTCCTGGCGAGGGTCATGAGCGACGTCATCGATTTGCTCGAGATGGACTGGCGGGTGGTCATCACGCACGGCAACGGACCTCAGGTCGGCCATCTCCTCTCCATGGATGACGGTCAAACACAAGACCTCGACGCTTGGGTTGCCGCCACGCAGGGCATGATCGGCCATGAATTGTCCATGCACCTCAACGCTATTCTTGAACGCCGTCGGCGTCCGGAGCGAACGGCCGTGGTGCTCACGCACGTTGAGGTTGACCCCAGCGACGAAGGCTTTCAATGGCCAACGAAACCGGTTGGGCCGGTCCTCGATGCGCAGACCGTGATGTCGGCTGATTGGGACATCGCTCAGACCGTCCAAGGTCCTCGCCGGGTGGTTGCCAGCCCCCTGCCGCTTCGAATTCTTGAGATTGAAGTGATTCGACACCTGGTCGAACTTCGTGCCGTTGTGTTCTGCGGTGGTGGAGGTGGAATACCCACCGCCAAGGTTGGAGCGCATCAACAAGGCGTCCCCGCCGTGGTTGACAAAGATCGTTTTTCGTCGCTCTTGGCCAAGGACCTGAACGCCGATGCGCTGATCATCAGCACGGCAGCCGACGCCATTTACCGTTCGTTTGGAACCCCCGAGGCCGAGGCCATACGAACGCTGTCGACCGCCGAGGCGGCTGTCATGGAGGCCAACGGTGAGTTCCCGAAAGGTTCCATGAGCCCGAAAGTTGGGGCGCTGTGTGATTTTGTGGCCGCCACCGAGGTTGGGCGAGGCATTCTCTGCACACCGGGTCAAGTTCTTGAGGCATTGCGCGGGGAAGCGGGTACCACGCTGACACGATGAGCAAGCCTGTGAAGGAAGAATCATGTTCTTATGGTTCGGGTCGTTGGGTTGTACCATGAAGACCCCTGTTGTTGCCGAAGCCCACTGTGATGCCCCTTGCGGTGTGTACGACCCTGCCAGCGCCCGAATCGCTGCAGAAGCCGTTCAATCCATGACCAAGAAGATGCTCGCCATGACCTGCCCCGACACCAGCGATGCCGGCGCCATGGCCGCCTACATGAACACCATGGCACGCTACGCAGCGGTCAAGGAAGAGGAGGCGCAGAAGTGCAAAGACGAACTCCTCGTTTTGTGGACGGACTTCTTCAAGCCGCAACACCTTGAATCCATCCCTGACCTTCACGACACCTTCTGGCACGCTGCCAAACTCTGTTCGGCTTGCAAGGTTGAGGTTTCGGCCGACCACGCCCAAGAGCTGATGGACGCTTGCGAATCCATCCACCAAATGTTCTGGTCTGCCAAGGGTCGAGACGTGCCGTTCATCCGTGCCTCTTGAGGGACTTCGATGACGACCACCGTGGATGTTCGCATCCAAGGTGATAGCATGTGGCCCACGCTTTGCGACGGGGACGTCGTTCCCATGCACCGAGTCAATCCGTTGTTGATTACAGAGGGAGACATCGTGATGGCTCAACATCCACTGAAGCCCAACGTCATGGTCGTGAAACGGGTGCTCCGCGTGGAATCCAACGGCGATCTGTTCCTCGTTGGGGACAACCCCGACCCGCTGGCAAGTGAAGATTCACATAATTTTGGTCCCGTCTCCAAATCCATGGTGCGGGCTCAGTGGTTCGGTGAATGATGGCGGGCCTGACGGGGTTCGAACCCGCGACCGACGGATTAAGAGTCCGTCGCTCTACCTGACTAAGCTACAGGCCCGTTTCCGCCTTCTGCCTCGTCTATTTAACGCTTGATGCAAGGTGGTTGTGGAAACGCGTTCAATCGTTCTTCGTGAGGACGGTGATGCCGTCGCTGGACGCCATCACGACCACATCACACATGTCGTTGAACAGACCGACTTGAACCACGCCGGCCAGCGCCAACAGGTCGGCTTCGGTCTGAACGGGATTGGTCAGGGTGGCACCGGTGTGAGCGTCGGCGATGTGGTTGCCGTTGTCAGTGACCAGCAACGCGCCATCAACCTCCCTCATGGTGACGTCGCATTTGAGCACCGATGCGATGGCTCGCATCGTGGTGTGATGAGAAAAAGGTGTGACTTCGATGGGGAGGGGGAAGGCACCCAGCGTGTCAACTTGTTTTCGGTCGTCCGCCACCACCACCATCCGGGTCGAAGCCTGTGCCACGATTTTTTCTCGCAGGAGTGCGGCCCCACCGCCTTTGATGAGTTGAAAAGACGGATCGAATTCATCGGTTCCGTCAATGACCACGTCCAAACCCTCAAGCTCGTCAAGTTCAGCGAGAGGAATGCCAACCTCGGTCGCCAGGTCGCGTGTGGCGATCGAGGTGGGGACACCGACGATGTTCAGACCTTCTTCGGCCACCCGGCGGCCGAGCTCAAGGATCGTGTATTTGACGGTCGAACCCGTTCCCAAGCCGACGTTCATGCCGTCGAGAACGTAATCGCACGCCGCTACGCCAGCCTCGGCCTTGAGAGCCTCAACATCCATGGTTGGTCGTTCAGTTCGCCATCTATTGACTTTCGCACTTCGGAGGGCATGGCTGTCGAGCCCAACCCTTTAGACCTTGAAGGGCCCGTCCTGAGGACATGAGCCCAACCGGTCGGGATGGCATGCTGGCCACCGGTTTGGTGCTTCTTTTCCTGCTGTCCTTGGTTCCAGCCGTTCACCCTATCCCCGCTGAACCGCTCCAAGAGGCACCCGCTGAAGGCTTGGCGCCCCTCGGGCAACTCCAAACGCTGACCATCGGTTCGTGGCCCGACGGGGCCAACCAGCGCGTTGAGGTCAGCGTTCCTGACGGGTATGCCATCAAGTCGCTTGACCTTGATTTGGTCGCCGGAACCCTTCAGCAACCGATGGGAAGCGTTCTCACCGATGTCGGAGATTTTGACCGAAACAGTGTCTACGACGGCATGGATGTCAACAAATCCTCACTTCAAATTCTTCCCCAAGATTGGTCGTACGATTTTGAATCGGGCTCCTTTGGACCGGAGTGGAGTCAATCGGGGACGTCCAATTGGGCCGTGCGCGCCGACACGCGACTCGGTGGTGCGCAACTGGCCAAAGCAGGGACCATCAGCCACAACCAAGAATCGGGCATGACACTTGACGTATCGCAGCTGCCGGCATCCACCGGAACGTTCCGCTACAGCGTCTCCTCGGAGGGCAGCTTTGACTACCTGCTCTTTTGCATTGACAACACCGGATGCACTCGATACAGCGGCTACAGCTACCGCTGGTCCGGCACCGTGAACAACGGACTGCAAACCTTCTCTATCCCCGCCTCGGCTCAGACACTGACCTGGAAGTACACCAAAGACGGCAGCGTCAACTCGGGCTCGGACACGGCTTGGGTGGACGACATCATCATCACCCCCAGCGGTGGTTCCGGCAACGGCGAGGGGAACTGGACGTCCGATGTCTTTGGCCCCTCGTTGCTGGGTCGAGGGGAAGACCTGGCCCACGGGTTGCTCCACATGGATGCCATGGTTTACCCCGGTTCGTTGTTTGAGTGGCAAGTGTTGGACGCCACCACCGCCTCGCCCGTACCGGGGTTTGAACGTCTCACCTCGACCTGGGCTGACTTGGGGATGATCGACGCCGACGCCCACCCCCTCCTCCGGTTCAAGGTTCACATGAAGGAAGCACCGGACGGTGAAACATCGCAAATTCGCAGTTGGTCGCTCAACGGCCATCTGCACAAATCGTTTGACACCGATCCGACCGATGAGGGTTGGACCGTGCAGGGCGGGAGTTGGTCGAACGGTGCCATCACCAGTTCCGGAACCGTGCTGTCCGACACCTACCACGTGCGCAGCGGTTTTTCCGCCATCGAGACCAACAGTTCGCACACGGGCGCCGGTGAACTTCACTACAGCATCGACGGAGGTGTATCGTGGTCGGCCGTGGACCCGGTCGGTCAAGAACAACTGAATCAGCCCGCCTACATGGTCCAGTTCCGGATGGTCAACGCCACCGGTGGCGGGACGTACACTTGGAGCGATTTCCAAGCGGAGCTGGTGCGAACGTCCGTCCCGGACGGTGTTCGCCTCGATGTCGGTCTTGACGGTGCAAACGAGTGGTCCTTGGACGGCATCGGGCACGGTGTTTTTGGTTTGCAAAACACGATGGTCACCGACGACCAATGGGTGCTGAAATCCGTTGAACCTGCCAACACGGCTTCGATGGAAGTCGCCGCTCCGGTCTCGGGCGTTGATGCGTTTTCCTTCGCTGTCGCCTCGCCTTCCGGGACGCTTGCCAGTCCGTTTCTCGCCATGGCGGTGAACGGTCAGGACATTCTCAGCAGAAATTTACCAAACATCAACGACCTTTCGGTCGTTTCGCTTACCTCCAACGAACTCACCACGCTGAACAACGCCCTTTCTCAGGCTGAGGGTGAGCACGGGCCAGCCGGTCTGCCCATGGCCACCGTTGAGGTTCGCATCGGCTCATCGCTTTCGTCCGAAGATCTGCTCTTTGGAGGCGTCTTTGCACCGTACGAGGCCGAGGTCAGCATGGCGTTGAACGCTGGCCACCCGGTCGTGCTCGGATTAAACCACGCCCTCTCGTCCACGGTGCCCGTTCTTGGGCAACGAACGGTCTCCCTTCCGCTCCGACTTGATGGAACAGGATCGGTCGCCCTCGGCGTCATGGATTTGGAATCTCAGGCCTCGGTCAAGGCGCTCGACTTGGTGGTCAGCAACGTCACGGACACGCTGGTGCCGGGGGTTGATTGGGTGGAATCCGTTGGGAGCTTTGATTTCGCACCGCTCGGAATCACCGACGCCTTGACCCACGCAAAACAATCCTCGTGGATGGTCGAACTCCACATCGCCGGTGCTCAGCAACAATCCAAACTCCGGTGTCCGATAGCCTCGTTACCCATCACCTCAACCTCTTTGGCAGCATGCACGGCCTCCGGTACGGCGTTGTTGTGGTTCGACGAGGGACAGACCGGCTCTGTTTCGGTGGTCGGCTCGGGTCAATTCCTCGAAGTGAGGCATCACTTCCGGTTCCCCGACGGCTGGGACGATGAAGCGGCCGCCACCATGTCCGTGAGTCTGATATCATCCTCAGGTCCGTTGTTGCCCGTCACCAAGGTCTTCGGCCTGGGTCTCGACAACGGTGTGGAAAACGACGTTGAAGTAAAGTCGTGGTCCGTCCTCTCCACCGGTGGCATCCGCTCGTCGCAAGACCACCCCTACCTGCGAGCCGGCGAAGTGGTCCATCTCGAGGTCGTCTTGGGTTTTGAAAACACAGCGGAAGGCCAACCACGCTCGGGTCAAACGCTGGTTCGTTTCTTGGTGGATGGCAACGAATACGCCACCACCACCATTCTCGAAGACGGGGTCGCTCTCTTTCCCTTTACGGCACCCATCGGCCGCCCTTCGGTCAACTTGGGCATCGAGGTGGTCCCGCTCCGTGGACAGAGCGTGGTCAATTCCATGCCGTTGGCTCTGGATTTCCTCTTTGACAACGTTCCGCCCACGCTGATGGATCGTTCCGTTGAGCGGTTTGACAGCCGGGAAGTCGCACCAAGGGTACCGCTCACCTTCACGGTGGCTGACCGACCGCATCTTCCCACCCACGCCAACCTTCACCTGTGGCAGTCCTGGTTGAACGACGTCAACGGCAACGGGGTCATGGATGCGAATGAGGTGGTGGTGCGGCCGCTGACGCTACCGGAGAACCTGACCCTTCTGATGGGCGACTACTCGACCACCATCGACACCTCACAGGCGGTCGAGGGGGATTACTTCCTCGGGTGGCTCGTGGTGGCCGACAGCGCCGGCCACATCATGGAGGACGGCGGTAGCATGAGCCAACCCATGTTTAACGTTCAACTGAACGAGAACGGAGCCCCCTCGCTCGGCGCCACCTCGTTGGGCTGGGCCAACGGCGAGAGCAATCCCTGGCTCCATCCCCATGAAACCTATGAAATGCGAGTCCCTGTCTTTGAGCAAAACGGCATTTACGACCTTTCGGACATCGTCCTTGAACTCGCCGTGAACACGGCCCAACCCGCTGCCATTCACTGGAATCAGAGCACGGGTACGTGCACCTCCATGGATAACTATGTCGAGGTTGAATCCTGCGGTTTGGTCCCAGCCGACGCTGGTGATTTGTTCTCTCGAAACGGAGAATTCGTTGTTAACTTCACCATTGAATGGGGCTACGACCCTGACCTTTCTGCCGTTCGCATTCCTCAGATCACGCTCCTCGACCACTCGGGTCAATCCAACCGGTTCATGCTCGAACCGCTCAGCTGGCGCTTCTCCGGTGAGCTGTCCATCGACCCAACTTCCCTCCGCATTGACCTCCCCGGTGAAGAGAACAATTCGCTCGGCTATTGGGTGCAGCCACGGACCACCTTTGCGGTTGAGGGCAATGTGGTTTGGTACAGGACCGGGACGCCCCCCAGCCAATCGCTGGACATTGAATTGACGCTCGGTGAGAACAACCTCGAGGCGTCGGTTGTCAACGGTACGTTCAGCGGTATCATGCTCGCTCCCCTTTTGGACGGAACTTACGGTCTCTATGGTGGTCTGCAAAATGCCCCCAATGGCGCCATCTATAGAGGCG
>MDTE01128938.1_pt1 | contig 11279 bp, 12 predicted proteins | sample 811231 | NCBI WGS metagenome assembly MDTE01 (sample SAMN05326651, study PRJNA326480) | marine metagenome | isolation source: seawater | place: Indian Ocean: Red Sea | collected 2010 | reverse complement strand
ACTCAGGGAGTGCAAATTTTTAGAGTTCATAACGTGAATGAAGTCAAACAGGGGATTTTAGTTTTTAAAAAAATTATAGAAGAATGAAAAATAAATATTTTGGAACCGATGGAATAAGAGGTACTGTTAATCAAGGGAACATAACAGGTGAAAAATTTTTTAAATTTGGTCTTGCGTCTGGAACATATTTTAAGAATCAAAAAAAAACAAAACAGATTGCTGTTATAGCCAAGGACACAAGATTGTCAGGTTATACACTTGAACCGGCTCTGGTATCGGGTTTAGTATCTGGTGGGATGCATGTTTTTACATTAGGCCCGTTACCGACAAATGGTCTTGCAATGCTTACAAAATCTATGAAAGCAAATATGGGAATAATGATTACTGCTTCTCACAACCCATATTATGATAACGGGTTGAAACTTTTTGGGCCTGATGGAATGAAATTATCTGATAAAATAGAAAAAAAAATCGAAAAACTTATAGATGCCAAAAATACAAAACAACTTACAGATCCTAAATTGCTTGGAAGAGTAAAAAGACTAGAGGATGGAAATGATAAATATATCAAAATTCTAAAAAATAATTTTCCTAAAAATTTTAATTTGAAAGGTACAAAAATAATTTTAGATTGTGCTAATGGAGCAAGCTATAAAGCAGCTCCAAAATTATTAAGAAAATTAGGTGCAAAAGTTTTTGCTTTAGGAATAGAACCCAATGGTTTAAATATAAACGATAAGTGTGGTTCAACCTATCCATCAAAAATAAAATATGCTGTTAAAAAATATAAGGCTCATGTAGGTATTTCTTTTGATGGAGATGCAGATAGAATAATAATGTGCGATGAAAATGGAAAAATTATCGATGGAGATCAAATAATTGCAATGCTTGCAAAAAGATGGAAATTAAAAAAAATTTTAAAAGGAGGCGTTGTTGGTACTCAAATGTCTAATTTAGGTTTAGAAATTTTTTTAAAACAAGAAAAAATTAAATTTTATAGATCAAAAGTTGGAGACAGATATGTAAAGGAAAAAATGAGAAAGTTAAATTTTAATTTGGGCGGAGAACAATCTGGACACATCATCTTGGGAAAATTTGCTACCACAGGTGATGGTTTATTAGTTGCGTTGGAAGTGCTTTTCTCTCTTAGAAAAGGTATCAAAGCTAGTAAATTATTGCGTGTTTTCAAACCTTTACCACAAACTCTTGAAAATGTACCTGTTAAAGACAAAAATGTAATTAATCAAACTAAAGCTAAGAAAGCGATAAGACATGCTAAAAACCTGATGAGATCTAGGGGCAGAGTCTTGGTAAGAAAATCTGGAACAGAGCCAAAAATAAGAATTATGGCTGAGTCACATGATAAGAATTTAGTTTTAAAAAGCATAAATATTATTAAAAGATCAATTAAATAAATTGAAACCACAATCTAAAATTTTAATTATTGCCGGATCAGACTCATCTGGTGGTGCAGGAATACAAGCAGATATTAAAACTATTACTGCATTAGGTGGATACGCAATGACAGCTATTACCGCAGTTACTGCTCAAAATACATTAGGTGTCTATTCTATATTTCCTATAACCCCAAAAGAGATTGAAAAACAAATTTTATTTACCTGCCAAGATATAAAGCCTAACGCAGTAAAAATTGGAATGTTGCACTCTACAAAAGTCATTAACTCAATAGTAAAAACACTAAGTAAAGTTAAAACAAACAAAATTGTGTTAGATCCTGTGATGGTTGCGAAAGGAGGTACAAAACTGATAAATAACTCTGCAATAAAGACTTTAAAAAATCATTTATTAAAAAAAGCATTAATTATAACTCCGAATATTCCTGAAGCCGAAGTTCTTGCTAATATTAAGATTAAAAACATGTCAGATATGATCAAAGCATCAAAAATTATTTTAAAATCTGGAGTTAAAAATGTTCTATTAAAAGGAGGACATCAAAAATCTAAATATATAGAGGATGTTTTTGTTGGAAGAGCTGGTTTAAAAATTTTTAAGAATAAAAAAATTAATACATTGAATACTCATGGCACAGGTTGCACTTTATCGAGTGCTATAACGATGTTTTTATCATGTGGAAAACCTTTAATTAAATCCTGTGAGTTAGGAATTAAATATGTTAACCAATCAATAAAATCTAACCTAAATTATGGAAAAGGAAATGGTCCGATCAATCATTTAAATTCAATCAGTGTGAGAAGAAATTTTACAAAATGAAAAATGTTGTAGTCGTAGGTTCACAATGGGGTGACGAGGGAAAAGGAAAGATTGTAGATTGGCTCTCAAGCGAGGCTGATATAGTAGTTAGATTTCAAGGTGGTCATAATGCCGGTCACACATTGGTTATAGGCAAAAAGGTATTTAAATTAAGACTTTTGCCTTCTGGGATTGTGAGGGAGGGAAAAATTTCTATTTTAGGCAATGGTGTCGTAATTGATCCCTGGGCACTTATTGAAGAGATTAAAGAGATTAAAAAAAAAGGAGTAAATGTAACTCCTGAAAATTTTATGATTTCAGAGTCTGCATCTCTTATTCTACCATTTCATCAAGAAATGGATGAAATACGTGAAGATGCTGCGGGTAAAGGGAAGATAGGTACTACAAGAAGAGGTATAGGCCCATGTTATGAAGATAAAGTAGGAAGGAGATCAATAAGAGTAATGGATTTGAGATCTCCAACTAATTTAGATAGTCGTTTAGCAAACGTTTTACTCCATCATAATGCAATTAGAAAGGGTCTAAAAAAAAAGATATTTAAAAAAGATGAACTTAAAAAAAAACTATTAAAAATTGCCCCTGATATTTTAAAATTTGCTCAACCAGTTTGGTTAAAGCTAGATGAATTTAAAAGGAATAGAAAGAAAATATTATTTGAGGGAGCACAAGGAATACTATTAGATGTGGATCATGGTACTTATCCTTTTGTGACATCTTCAAATACTGTTCCTGCAATGGCTGCTACAGGATCTGGTTCGGGCCCAGATAAAATAGGTTATGTATTAGGAATAACTAAAGCTTACACTACAAGAGTTGGAAGTGGCCCTTTCCCTACTGAGCTGAAAAATAAAATTGGAGAAAGTTTAGGTAAAAGGGGAAATGAATTCGGGACAGTTACAGCAAGAAAAAGAAGATGTGGATGGTTCGATGGAGTTTTAGTTCGCCAAACAATAAAAATTTCTGGAATTACAGGTATAGCATTGACTAAACTAGACGTTTTAGATGAGTTGGATGAAATAAAAGTATGTGTAGGTTATAAATTAGATGGAAAAAATTTAGATTACTTGCCAGCAGCAACTGAAGATCAATTTAATATAAAACCGATTTATAAAACTTTTAAAGGATGGAAGACTAGCACAAAAGGAATAAGAAATATTAAGGATTTACCAGAAAATGCAAAAAGATATATTTACGCATTAGAAGATTTTATAGAGGCTAAAATCTCAAGTATTTCAACAAGTCCCGAAAGAGAGGATACTATTCTGATTGAGGATCCGTTTTTAGTTTAATTTGCGGGTAACAAATTTTTTGATTTACTCGCGCTTATCATTGATTTTTGAAGTTTCTCAAAAGCTTTAGTTTCTATCTGTCTTATTCTCTCTCTACTTATGTTATATTTTTTACTTAATTCCTCGAGCGTTATTGGATTTTCGTTTAATCTTCTCGCTTCAATGATTTCTTTCTCTCTTTCATTTAAAATACTCATCGCATTTTTGAGAAGTTCTTTTTTATCATTGTACTCCTGTTGTTGTGAAATTAATAATTCTTGATCTAAATTATCGTCAACTAACCAATCTTGCCATTCATCTGCTTCACCAGCTTTTATAGGATCATTAAGAGATTTCTCTTGACCCATCATTCTTCTATTCATATTAATGACTTCGTTTGAGTCTACATCTAATCTCTTTGAAATTTCTTTTACCTGTTCATCTTTTAAGTCTCCTTCTTGATCAGGCGCAATTTGACTTTTAATTTTTTTTAAATTGAAAAAAAGTTTTTTTTGAGCAGTGGTTGTTCCCATTTTTACTAAACTCCATGATCTTAAAACATACTCTTGTATCGCGGCTTTAATCCACCACATCGCATAAGTGGCTAATCTGAAACCTTTATCTGGATCAAATTTTTTTACTGCTTGCATCAATCCTAAATTCCCTTCAGAAATCAATTCGTTTACTGGTAAACCGTATCCTCTGTAGCCCATTGCTATTTTTGCAACGAGTCTTAGGTGACTAGTCACAAGTTTATGTGCTGATTGGAGATTTCCATTTTCTTTCCAGTTTTTTGCCAACATATATTCTTCTTCTGCATCTAGCATAGGAAATTTTTTTATTTGAGCTAGATAAACTGAAAGTCCACCAACTGAGGGAGTTGGAAAATTGCTTATTTGTTTACTTTTTGTCATAACTTAGATTTATATATAAATTTCAATTTTTCAACCATTTAGATTTTCTAATAAATTAAGCATTTTTTTGAAGTCATTAGGTACACTTGTTTTATAACTCACCAATTTTTTTTTGGTGGGATGTATAAATTCTAGTGTCTGAGCATGAAGTGCTTGACCTTTTATTTTGTTTAACATTTCTAAAAAAACTTTATTTACTTTCTTAAACTTTGGATTTTTTCTTCCATACTGACTATCGCCTAATATAGAGGTACCTTTGTATTTTATATGGACTCTTATTTGATGTGTTCTACCTGTTTCTAGTTCACATTGTAAAAGACTTATTTTAGGAATATCTTTTTTTATAAAAACTTTTAGAGTTTTATAGTTTGTTATTGCCTTTTTTCCACGAACATCGCTTACAGTCATTAACTGTCTATTCTTTTTATTTCTACAAATCAAAGTTTCCACTCTTCCATTGAGAGGTCGTATAACTCCCCATATTAAACATAAGTACTTTCTTTTAATTGAATGGTTATTAAATTGTGTTCCAAGACTTGAATGTGTGAAGTTATTTTTTGCTATCACTAAAAGACCACTCGTTTCTTTATCAATTCTGTGAACAATACCTGGTCTCAAATTTCCATTTAAATCAGATAAATTATTATTATATTTAAAGGCCAATGCATTTGCTAAAGTATTTTTATGATTACCAGCACCAGGATGGACTACCATTCCTTTAGGTTTATTAATTACTAATAAATCTTTATCCTCGTAAATTACATTAAGCTCAATTTTTTCAGGCAATAACTTTTTTTCTTTTAATTGATAATCATTAATTACAATAATCTTATCGTTTTCCCTCACTTTTGTTGAAGGTGTTAATATTAATTTTTCATTAATTTTTACGTTTTTTTTCTTAATCAATTTTTGAATAAATGATCTTGTCAGATTTTCTAACTGATTTGATAGAAAAACATCTATTCTTTCATTAGTGTAATCTCGAGAAACTAATAATTTAATTGAGTTATTCATAAATTTATTTAAAGTACATTTATGCGCCGGTAGCTTCAACTGGATAGAGCGCCGGATTTCGGCTCCGGAGGTTATGGGTTCGACTCCTATCCGGCGCACCAACTATTAAACTATCCATTTTGAAAAATTTTTCTTATTTTCTAAAATATAATCAGGATAACTTGCATCAAGCTCAATTTTTTTAAGCCTAAATCCTCTATTAAATATATCTGTATTATTTAATATTTTATCCTCTATATCCGCTTCACTTAAATTCTTGTTATCAAACTCTCCATGGGAATAAGATTTAATCTTATTTAAAATCTCATTTGGTGTTTGTAAAAAAGAAAAATGCCAACCTCCATTAATTATTTGTAAAAATCTTTTATCTATACGCCATAACGGATATTTTTTAAATTTTAAATTTCTTAATTCTTGCATCGACGATAAGTATTTTTTTTTCGTAACTTTTGAACCTATCCAATTACTTTCATCTAAATTTTGAAGATTGAGCTTGTACATAAACATTTTTTGAGAAAAGGCTATGTACTTCTTATTATCTTTTATTTCACTAATTTTTTTAAGATCTGGTATCTCATCTGTATCTGAGAGAATAATTAAATCATCTGGGGAAGCATCTTTAATACCTTTACTTAAACTATTTCTTTGATGCTGTTCAATTGGCGATTCTCCACCAATATGTTTTTCAAATTTTTCTCCATCATAATCTGCAATAATAAATTTTATCTTATTTTTAAATTTAGAAAATCTATTAGGATCAAAATTTATTTTCTTACTTTTGCCTTGATGAGTTTTTGTTGACTCAGATATAACAAAATAGTCAACATGATCATTTAATATGTTTAAACGTATATCAACCATATGATCTTCATTAAAATATTGAAAACAATCGTATATAGCCATTAATTGAAATAAAGGTCTTCTAATTTTTTTAATTCTTGATTTGAAATATTTGTTTTTTTTAACATAATTTAAGAAAATCTATTTTTTCGTAAAAGTTGTAAGACCTATTTTTTTTCCATCTATAACAGAAGATGAGCAGTGAAGGTTTGTTCTATCAAAAATCAGCATTGAACCTACTTTCCATTCATAAACTAATTCTACTTCAAGTCCAATAAGGTTATCTATTCTTTCATGGGCTAGATATTTTTTTTGAAAACTTTCATCAAAAGGTTTGTTCCCAAACATGCCTATGTGCTCAGATGATCTAATATTTTGACCATACTTAAGATTTTTAATTTTTAATTCGTTTTCATCTGTTGTAAAATTTGTTGATTGTCCATAGTATCTATTTTTAAATATCACAGTGCTTCCTATTGGAGTGAGAGGTATCAAAGTTTGTTTGTAGATAATATCATTTAAATTAAAACCACCATCTATATGCAGACCTATTGGGTTATAACTTTCTTGAAATAATCCTAGTATATCTTTTCCATTATCTTCTTTAAGATTATCATATTTGAAGTCACCTATCTCATTTTTTAGTCTATCATAAAATAATTTTTCTAGTTCTTTACCATAATCTGCTAACCATCTTTTTTTTATCACATTTTGCTTTTTGTTATGGACTGTTACTGGTAACTTCTCGTACAATTTAAAAAATTTCTCAATTTCTTTTTTTGAAAAAATATTTTTTAAAATTTTGGGTTCACTTTCATTTTTTTTAATAATTTCAACTTGTTTATGCATAATTATTCACCCATGTTGATTAATGTTCCTCTTTTTTTTGCACCAAAATAAGAAATATAAAAAATAATAACACCGAATATAAAATATACTAATGATATGAAAATAGATTTAAAAATATTCAAATTGTTTACAGAATTGTTCAATAAAATACTTCTCATTTCCTCAAAAATATGTACTAACGGTAGTCCCTTAGCTATAACTTGAAGAAATTCTGGTAAAATTTCGATTGGGTAATAAATACATCCTAATGGTGCTAAAAAAAATAAACTTGCCCAGGCAATATTTTCAAATGAAGGTCCATACCTTAGAAGCCCTGATGTTACCAGAAGACCTAAAGTTATACCAAATAAATATAAAGCTAATAATAAAAAGATTAATGGTACTCCAAGTTCTAAAACTGAAACTCCAAACAAAGGAATAGCAATCAATACAGCTGGAATTAAACCTATCAAAGTTCTTAATATAGCTGTCAGTGTTAGAGCGGCAATAATCTCTCTAATTTTCAAAGGAGCAATAAATAAGTTAGTAAAATTTCTACTCCAAATTTCTTCTAAAAACATCATGTTAAAACTGATACTAGCTCGAAATAAAAAATCATATAAAATAGCAGCTGTGAGTATTACGCCTACAGTGTTACTATAGTATTCAGAGTTGAGAGTAAAAAATTTTGATATAAACCCCCATAAAAAGATTTGTACAGTCGGCCAGTAAATTAAATCTAGAACTCTTGGGAAAGAATTCATGATTAAGTAAAGATGTCTTAAACCTAAAGCATAAATTTTACTAAAATTCATTTTTGCTCCTTGCTAATTTTAGAAATGTTTCTTCTAAATTATTTCTTCCGTGTTTTTGAATTAACTCTTTGCAAGTACCGCTATCTATAATTTTACCTGCCCTCATCATAATTATACTATTACAAAGTCTCTCTACCTCGTTCATGTTATGTGAAGCTAATAAAATTGTTACTTTATTTTTTAATTTATATTCTTGAATGTAACTTCTAATAAAGTCTCCAATATCTGGATCTAAACTTGCTGTTGGTTCATCTAAAAGAAGAATTTCTGGTTTATTGATTAAAGATTTTGCTAATGAAACTCTGTTTTTTTGACCTGAAGACAATTCACCAGTTTTTCTTGTAAAAAAATTTTTAATATCCAAGTCACTTGAAATTTCATTAATCCTACTATCTAAGTCTTCTATACCATATAATCTTCCATAGATTTCAAGATTTTGTTTTACAGTTAATTTTTTTGGTAACTCAACATAAGGTGAGGCAAAATTAAATCTTTTTAAGATCTCATCTCTCTTGAATGAGTTTATATTTTTATCATCGATTAAAATTTCTCCTTCTGAAGGCGAGACAAGACCTAGCATCATACCAATCGTAGTTGTTTTTCCACAACCATTAGGACCAAGTAAACCAATAGTTTTATTTTTTTCTATTTGAAAGTTAATTTTATCTACGGCCAAAAATTTTTGATAAATCTTACTAAGATTTTTTATTTGAATAAACATTATTTTGATGCTCGCTTTAAACGATCATTTATAGCTAAACCAGGACCCTTATTAGGAATTTTTGATACAAAAATTTTTTTAAATCTTTTATTTTTTATTTTTCTCATGATTTTGTATAGATTAGTCGCAGCTTCTTTCAAGTCAGCTTTTTTGCTCAAATTGAAATAATTATTAACATTCTTATGTTTTGACCCAAAAACGATGTACGCCTCGTTTGATTTTGATGGTTTACCTCCAATCACTACTGGTATACCGGGGGAATAATGTTTTTTAAGCATTCCAGGAGATTTAATCTTTGATTTCTTTTTTGAAAAATTAGTCCTCAGGATCTTTTTAATATAATTTTCACTTATTATTCCATGCCTTAATATTTTGGGCTTTCCAGTTAAATCTATAACTGTTGATTCAATCCCTATTTTTGACCTTCCACCATTTATTATAATATCTATTTTTTTTTTAAATTCATCAAATACATCATGAGCATATGTGGGACTTAAGCCAGATGAAAGATTAGCACTAGGCATAGCGAGTGGAAAATTAATTTGTTTAAGTATAGATCTTATTACTTTATGATTTGGAAATCTTATTGCAACTGTTTTCAAATTTGCAGTTGCTTTTGAAGAAATTTTTGACTTTATATTTTTTTTCAAAATAAAAGTAATCGGTCCAGGACAAAATTTTTTATAAAGTTTATAGAATTGACTATTAAATACTATATCTTTTTCAGCATCCTTTAATTTATGATAGTGAATTATTAAAGGATTTATTTTAGGTCTTTTCTTTAAGTTGTAAATTTTTTTTACCGCTTTTTCCGAGTACGCATTTCCTGCTAATCCATAAACTGTTTCAGTAGGCAATCCAGCTAAATTACCCCCTTCTAGGGACTTAATAGTTTTAAAAAGTACTTTTTTGTTAAAAGAATATATATTTGAATATATTTTTTTCATAATATAATTATTATTTTATTTATGAAAATTGAAAATATTCCAGCTGACATTAAAAGTAAATCATTAAAAGAGACTAGGGGCGAAATAGACGAAATACTCCTTAAGTTAGAAACCAAAAATATAGATTTTAATAATGCTGAAAATTTGTACAAAAGATTATTGATTTTAAATAAACACGTAGAAAACCTTTTTAAGATGAAATCAAAAGAGATATCTAAAACCAAAGATTAAAATGATAAATACAAAATTATACAAAAATGCAAAAAAAATTGATAATTTTTTAATTAACTTTTTAAAAAAACAAAAAAATACTTTCTTAGTTGCCCCAATGAAATATGGTGTTATTTCTGGTGGAAAAAAGATAAGATCAACTATAATTTTTGATACTGGAAAATTACTAAAGATAAAAGAAAAAAGTCTCATAGATATTTGCGCTGCGGTTGAGTGCATTCATTCATATTCATTGATTCACGATGACTTACCATGCATGGACAATGACTCAATGAGAAGAGGCAAACCCTCAACTCATAAAAAGTTTGGTGAGTCAACTGCAGTATTAGCTGGAAATTCTTTACTCACTTTAGCGTTCGAAATTATTTCTAACAAAAAAAATTCTCTTTCGCTTAAACAAAAAAATGAAATTATAAGATTATTATCTAATTGTGCAGGACATACAGGTATAGCTGGCGGCCAAGAGTTAGATCTAAGATTTGAAAAAAAAAATAAATCCTTAAATCAAATTATTGATATGCAAAGAAAAAAAACCGGTAAATTATTTAACTTTTGTCTACAATCAGCTGCAATTATCGGAAATAAAAGCACAGTTGAAATAACAAGATTTGGTAAACTTGGTGAAGAAATCGGTTTATTATTTCAGCTGTCAGATGATTTTTTAGATGTAAGTGGATCAAAAAAATTAGTCGGAAAATCAATAAAAAAAGACAAAAAAAAAGGAAAATCCACACTTATAAACTATATGGGATATAAAAAATCATTGAGGTTCGCAGAGAAATTGAAGAAAAAAATATTGCTTAATTTAAAAAAACATGGAAAAAATGCTAAAGATTTGATTGATACAATAGAATTTATACAAAATAGAAACTTTTAATGGTTAGACTCATAAAAAAAATAAATTTTCCATCAGATTTAAGAAAATTTAACAAAGAAAACTTAAAGCAAATTTCAGAGGAGCTTAGAGATGAATTAATTGAAGTAGTTTCTGAGACTGGTGGGCACTTAGGAGCAGGATTAGGTGTTGTTGAGTTAACCGTTGCATTACATTATGTTTTTGACACTCCAAAAGATAAATTAGTTTGGGACGTAAGTCACCAATGCTATCCACACAAAATTATCACTGGTAGGCGAGATCGAATTAAAACATTAAGAAAAGGTGGGGGGTTATCAGGTTTTACTAAAAGAACGGAAAGCGAATATGATCCATTTGGTGCAGCCCATAGCTCAACCTCCATCTCTTCAACTTTAGGGATGTCGGTAGCAAAAAAATTAGCTAACAATAAAAATAATGTGATAGCTGTTATTGGTGATGGTGCTATGAGCGCTGGAATGGCATATGAGGCAATGAATAACGCGGGAGCTCTAAAATCTAACTTAATAGTAGTTTTGAACGATAATGATATGTCTATTGCAAGACCAGTTGGAGCAATGAGTAAATATTTAGCAAAACTTTTATCAGGAAAATT
>MDTE01065745.1_pt1 | contig 11280 bp, 8 predicted proteins | sample 811231 | NCBI WGS metagenome assembly MDTE01 (sample SAMN05326651, study PRJNA326480) | marine metagenome | isolation source: seawater | place: Indian Ocean: Red Sea | collected 2010 | reverse complement strand
TGATGGGAGAGTTCTTGTCACCAATGACGGAGTAACTGTTCTTGAAACTGCGAAAGTCGAACATCCTGTGGCAAAAATGATGATTAATGCCTCTAGTACCCAAGACCGTATAGCTAAAGATGGAACAACAACTACTGTTGTTTTAGCAGGAGAAATGTTACAAAATGCATGGGAGTTGATACTCCAAGGAATTCACCCTGCCACCATTGCTCGCGGTTTTCGCAACGCAGAACAATTTGTACTATCGAGCATAGAACAGTTTGCAATATCAGGCAATGAAGACTTATTCTATCAAGTCATTAGTACTTCTTTATCTGGTAAAGGCCACACCTCGATGCAAAATAGGATAACTGAATTATCATTGGAAGCAGTAAAAATTCTTGACACGACTAAGCAGCAAGAATTCATCGACTCAAGTAAGATCAAGATTATTTCTCAGACAGGAGGACAGATTGAAGAATCATATCTTGTTCAAGGCTTAGCACTACCAAAGAAAAGAATGTCTTCGGATATGCCCAAAGAAATAAACGACGGAAAAATACTACTTATCGACGGAGGTTTAGAGTTTAGATCAATGGCAACAGATGTGAAATTAAATGTTACAAGCGCGGGTGTGTTCAACTCGTTTAGAGAAAAAGAATTACAGCTGTTGCAAAAAAAGGCGGAGAAAATCAAACAACTTGGCGTAAATGTTGTTGCGTGTAGAGAGGGAATCGATGATTCTGTCAAAAAAATACTTGTTGAAAGTGGTATTCAGGCTTACCGAAGAGTGGCAAAGTCTGACCTAAATTTACTTGCCAAGGCATGTAATGGAATCCTAGTAAACAGAATCGAGGATGCTGGACAAAAAGACCTTGGAAACTTCGAGTCAAGCAATAATATATCAGCTGATGGCAAGGATTTATGGGTCCTTTCTTCTACTGGTTGCGGTGTCACAATCGTTGCAAAAGGCAGTACAGTAGATGTCGTTGGAGAGGTTGAGAGATGCTTAGATGATGCTTTGGGAGTAGCCATACAATTATATGAAAATAACCAAATTTTATGCGGCGGCGGTGCAACGTATGTTGCGTTGGCTAGAGCATTGCGGCGTTTCGCTGAATCAGTGCCGGGCAGAGAGCAATTAGCCATCGAGGCTTTTGCCGATGCAATAGAAGTAGTTGTTAGAATACTTGCAGAAAATGCTGGAGAAGACCCAATAGCATGCTTACTAGATGTTGTCGCCCAACAAGCAAATCTTAATTCGGCACATATTGGCATCAATCTGAGCACTGGCAAATCTGCAGATATGAAAGAATTGGGTGTTTTAGAACCGATGGGTATTGTCAAACAAGCGATTATTGGCGCCACAGAAGTGTCAATATCCGTTTTGAGAATCGATGATGTTTTGTGGGCGAAGCAAGATGTTGAGATACCTGATTTGGCTGAATAAAACCCATCATAAAAGGGGCGCAATGTCTATTATGATGGGACAGCACTTCATATAGTGGAAAAATTCCCAGTATTTTAATGGGAACTAGTAAAGAGGTATGTGTCGGCATCGATGATATCGCAATTCATTTTCCAAGATTGTACATGGATATGAAGGATTTTGCCGATCTTCGTGGTGAAGACTACGGTAAACTAAACAAAGGACTTGGCCTAAAAGCGATGTCAATTCCTGACGTGCACGAAGATACTGCCACTATGGGAGCAAATGCCGTCATGCAACTAATTGACAGAAATGGTTTGAATCCAAGAGATATTGGTAGAATGTACCTAGGAACTGAATCTGCTTTGGACGGTGCTAAACCAACTGCAACCTATATAGTCGATATGTTAACCCAACGCTATTCTGAAAGATATGGTGAAGATTGTTTTAGGAATTGTGATGTTGTTGACATGACTTTTGCCTGTATTGGTGCTGTTGATGCAATGCATACGACACTAGATTGGGTTGCTAGATCTACCAATGAAGATGAGAGAATTGGAATTGTTATCTTCTCTGATAATGCGAAATATGCTCTTGAATCTGCTGGAGAATACACCCAAGGTGCTGGCGGTGGTGCAATTTTGATTCGTAGAAATCCCCGTCTTTTAGAAATTCCAGATATAATAGGTGTTTCAACTACTCCTGTTCACGATTTCTTTAAGCCTAGAAGAGAGGTTTCCGTTAAGTCGATTATCAGCAATGTTATGACTCTTGCACAGGAAGCCGGACAATCGATAAAGAAAGGAATTGTTGAGAGGATGATTAGACATTTACCTGCATCTACTGTTAGAAAATTGGGAATCTTCGCTCATGGAGAAGAGAAAGTAAGCGTTCACAGAGATGAGCCTGTATTTGACGGTCAATTCTCTAACAGATGTTATCAAGCAGCCGTACGACAAGCTTTCCACAACTTTAGAGAAAAGGCTGAGAGAACCGGACGATATAGTCCAGCTGACGATGCAAGATTTACTGAACAATGGGGTAGAATCATCATGCACTTACCTTATGCATACCAAGCAAAGAGAATGTTTCCTGATGTCTTTAGACATGACCGAGAAGATACTGAGATGTGGAGCGAAGTTGCAGAGCAAATCGGCCCTGCACCAGAACCACATAATTCTGATGACCCAGTTATAATCGAGATATGGGAGAAGGCCATGGATGGCTACAGAAGAGCGATTTCAAAAACACCTCAATATCTCGAGTTCCACGCTAGTCGAATTGAAAAAGGACAAAGAGCCAGTAGCCTAATTGGCAACCAGTATACAGGTTCCATTTTCCTAGCATTAATGTCAACATTTGAATCAGACTTAGAAGAAAATGTCAATTTAGATAACATGTTATTTGGCTTATGTGGCTATGGTTCAGGTGCTAAAGCGAAGGTATTCGAAGGCAAAGTCAGCAGGAGATGGAGAGAAGTGGTTTCTCGCTGGCATCTATTTGAAAGATTGGCTGGACGAGTGGCAATTGATCACATCACCTATGAAAACCTCCACAAAGGCACACAATCTGGTAGTGTAGTAGAACCTGAAGGCGAATTTGCCTTAATTGAAATTGCTGAAACTGGTGTTCAAGAAGGTGCGAGAAAATACAAATGGATAGGCTCTTAGAAATCTAGGATTACTTTACCACATTCTCCACTCATTGCTAGTCGCATTGCATCTTCAAATTGTAAGAATGGCATCCGATGAGTCACGAGTGTATTGATGTCAATTTTACCTTTGGAAAGTAATTCATACATCTTATCCCATGTTGACCACATTTTACGGCCATTAATTCCTTTTAGGTGTAGATAACGAAAAACGATATCGTTCATTGGGACCTCAGTCATAGAATTACCATATACTGATAAAACGTTGACATAACCTCCCATTCTTGTAGATTGAATCGCATTGTTTAATGCGGCTGGAGCGCCTGAGAATTCACAACTATTATCCACACCCGTTCCCCCTGTTTCAATTAATATTCTAGCTGCGATATCGTCATCCTTGCCAAGTACAATGTCGGCACCTAAATCAGCAGCCATACGCATTCGTGTTTCATTATCCCAATCGATAGCTATTACCTTGCTTGCCCCCATCGCTTTAGCAGCATTAACTGCAAATAGGCCAATAGGACCCAATCCATGTATTGCAACCGTAGAATTCTCAACAGGTCCTCCAGTAAGAGTGTGTATTGCATTTCCAAGCGGGTCTTGAATCGATGCTAACTCGAGCGGAAGGTTGTCTGGAATATGTCTGGCATTTTGATGTGGGACAACAAAATATGGTGCGAATGAGCCATTTTTATGAACGCCAAATATTTCCCCGCTTTCGCAAATATGTGCGTTTCCTTCCTCACACCTATCACATTCCCAACATGCCAGATGACATTCGACTGCTATCTTGTCGCCGATTTTGTGAGAGGTCACCCCCTCTCCAACTCCAACTATTGTGCCGCATGTTTCGTGTCCAGTTATCGTGCCTAAAGGGACATTTTCTCTTGCCCATTCATCCCATTTCCAAATATGAATATCAGTTCCGCAGATAGATGTTGAATGAGTTTTAACCAGGACCTCGTTTGATTTTGGTCTGGGTAATTTATTATTCACTAAGTCGAAACCACCAAGTTCAGCCCTGCTTTTTACCCAAGATTTCATTGTTTCGGGCAATTGTGACATCGGGCTCACAACGGCGTTGTGGTAGTCGCTCTTTCATCATTGTCTTTGAGTATGAGTTGATTTTAACAATAAACTACCGAGTTCTTTGGATATGTTGATTAAGGAGTCATCGGTGGTGAAAATCCCGTTGGTGTAGTATGAAGTACGTAATTGTCAGCGGGGGAGTCTTGTCTGGGTTAGGAAAAGGCGTCACTGCAAGTAGTATCGGAGTTTTATTGAAATCCGCCGGCATGAAAGTCACTTCAATAAAAATTGACCCGTACCTGAATAGTGATGCCGGAACTATGTCACCATTTGAGCATGGTGAAGTGTTTGTATTAGACGACGGGGGAGAAGTTGACTTAGACTTAGGTAATTACGAAAGATTCCTAGACCTTAATTTAGGAAAGGACAACAATTTGACAACCGGTAAGATATATGCCAAAGTAATCGAGGCTGAAAGAAAAGGAGATTATTTGGGTAAAACCGTACAAGTTGTTCCACATATTACAGATGAAATTCAAAATTGGATTGAAAGAGTCGCCCAAATTCCAGGAGATGGAAGTTCCCATACCCCTGATGTTTGTGTGATAGAATTGGGCGGCACTGTTGGTGATATTGAGTCAGCCCCTTACATAGAGGCATTACGTCAGTTTCAGTTTAGAGTTGGCAGAGAAAATGTGACATTCGTTCACGTTTCTCTTGTTCCTGTTATGGGGCCTGTCGGTGAACAAAAAACCAAGCCAACTCAGCATTCAGTGAAAGAATTGCGCGGTCTTGGAATAATTCCTGACATTCTTGTTTGTCGCTCAACGCAACCTATGACTGAAGAGACTAAACAAAAACTGGCAGCTTTTTGTCATGTATCTGCTGATGCTGTAATGTCAACTCATGATGTCCCAAACATATACCACGTTCCATTGATGTTAGAGAAACAAGGTTTATGCAAGATTCTTGGAGTTGACTGTAATGCTACAAATTTACTAGAAGAATGGAAGGAAATGGCCCATGGTCTAGACTTACTCAAAGAGGATGTCACGATCGCGATGGTTGGAAAATACACTGATCTTTCAGATGCGTATCTTTCTGTAATCAAAAGTTTGCAGCATGCAGCAATGAAAGTTGAAAGGAAGTTAATGATTAACTGGATCGAGGCTAGTCATTTGGAAAACGAGTGGAAAACCAATAACAATGAAGAGTGGGCAAGTGCATGGAATTTGTTAGAATCGTCAGATGGGGTTCTCGTGCCGGGAGGTTTTGGAGACAGGGGGATTGAAGGTAAAATTCTAGCCGTCAAACATGCTAGAGAAAACAATGTTCCGTTTCTAGGAATATGTCTAGGCTTGCAAGTAGCCGCAATTGAGTTTTGTCGCAATGTCTTGGGAATGAAAGACGCAAATTCCACGGAATTTGACAATAACCCTGGCACTGCTGCGGTTATATTTATGCCAGAAATTTCCAAAACTCATCTTGGAGGAACTATGCGTTTGGGTAGTCGACCAACGATTTGGCAAACTGACAAATCAAAGATAAGAAAATTGTATGGTGAAGGAAAATCTGTCGACGAAAGACATCGCCACCGCTATGAAATAAATCCTGATTTAGTTGATGCGATAGAAAATTCTGGCCTAATCTTTGTTGGTAAAGATGAAACTGGACAACGCTGTGAGATATTTGAATTGAATAATCACCCATATTTTGTTGGAGTTCAGTATCATCCGGAGTTTAAATCTAGGCCCGGGAAACCAAGTCCCCCGTTTTTGGGATTGTTGATGGCTGCTTCAAATATTGAAATTTAAGCATCGGCAACGCGGATTACTCTGGTTGTGCGATATCCTTGTAATACTTTGATGAATTTTTGTGATTTGATTTCATTATCTAATTGTTCATCACTTGTATCTATTCTCAAACTTGAGAGACCGATTAACTTGGCTGGTGTGGCAACTCCAAGTATCGATTCAATGCCTATCAAACGTAGAACCTTGGGAGAGAGTTGTAAATTGCCTCGACCAATCAAAAATCCTTGCCCGCCCATTGGCGAAAGAAGTAATATTTTGTTGCCTTCATGCTTACTAATTATATCGATTAGTTGTTGTTCATTGAGGTCATTATATGTCTTATCTTGATGGGATATATCGATGCCTAATAGGGTTGTATGTAAACCAATTATTGATCCTATGCGTTTTAGAGTCCCCCCACTACCCCAGATAATCATTAGATTGTCATCATTGGTTTGCATATCGGTTATATGATTGGCCAGTCCAGATATTACTTCATCTTCCGAGGCTCGTTCAACTTGTTGTTTTGCTCCTTGCATAAATCTTGGGCTGGCAGGAGTAAGTGCTTCACCATACATACGAACTTTCCATTCTCCTTTGAGATATACTTCTTCATCCAAATCCATTACTTCCGTGATAGAGGACATCAAATCTCCAATAAAATAGGCAAGTAGTACTTCTGCAGCTGCTTTTGGAGTTGTAGCGAAACAACCAGAATGCATTTTAACACCTGATGGAACACCGATCAATGGTATTTCATGGTCTCCAAGGGCGTTTACTATATCTCTTGTAGTACCATCTCCACCAGCATAGACAATAATTTCCACTTGATTGTCAATGAATTTTTTGATGAGATTTTTAGTATCTTTATCAGAAGTGACATCTTTCGTCTTGCCTAATGATATATGTTCTGTTCCGTCTAACCAAGTACTTCCCATTCTACCCTCTAGGCAAAAAATATCAGGAAAATTCTGCCCACGGTTTAGTGGGCTATTTAATAATTGAATAAAATGGTTGATGAATTGCTGCATTCTTGGACCTGCACGGTCTTTAGCACCTGCTTCTCGTGCTTCTTTTGCACGCCCATCGCTACCTTTGAATCCAAGCTTACCGCCCAACCCAGCGTCAGGATTCACTAAAATTCCTATCCGCATGAGAATGTGCCAGTCATAATAGTTCAAGAAGTTCTGTGTTTTCACACCAAAGTGAAAATATTATGTTATCTGACTCGAGTCAACAATCATGGCCGACAAGAGTACCATAGGTGATTTGAAGGCGGTTTTAGAAAATAGTTTCGCTGAAATGCAAAGTGATGAAAGCACTATCAAGAAAATCAAGAAAGATGTTGTTAATGCCCCAAAAAATACTGGAAAAATAGAGTATGGTGTTGTTTATTCATCAGAAAAATATCAGGAGGATTTTATTGTTAAGCCGATTGCAGCAACAAAGCAAACCATTGAAACCCCCTTGGATCTAAAAGAAGAAAAAGTTGCCAACAACAAACCCGTTGAGAAAAAATCTGAGTCTGTCAAAAGTGCGCAAACCATTGTTTCCGCTCCATCTAAAACCATTGGTGATGATTTTGACGTTCAATGGTAATTGATAATGGATATCATTATCTTTAATAATCTCCAACATTAGGAAATTCCATGCAAGGATACGGTAAAACCGGTAAAGACGTGAAATGCCCTGTAATGCACGGCTCGATGACTAACACTGAATACGGAATGGCTAATAGAGATTGGTGGCCAAAAGGCTTAGACCTTACAATACTGCACCAACATGACAAAAAATCAAATCCGATGGGGGACGATTTTGATTATCGCAAAGAGTTCAAAAATTTGGATTATGCTGCGCTAAAGAAGGATTTGCACGCATTGATGACTGATAGCCAAGATTGGTGGCCAGCAGACTATGGCCATTATGGTGGTTTCTTTATCAGAATGACATGGCACGCTGCCGGAACTTACCGAACTGGTGATGGTCGTGGCGGCGGAGGAACTGGTGCCCAAAGATTTGCACCTTTGAATAGCTGGCCAGACAATGGTAATCTAGACAAAGCAAGAAGGTTATTGTGGCCAATTAAAAAGAAGTATGGTAATGCTATTAGTTGGGCTGACTTGTTAATTTTAACTGGAAATATTGCAATTGAATCGATGGGTGGACCGGTCTTTGGATTTGGCGGAGGAAGGCCCGATATTTGGCATCCTGAAGAAGACATCTACTGGGGAGCCGAAGATGAATGGCTCGGAGACAACAGATATGGAGACACAAGACAAGATTTGCAAAACCCGCTAGCTGCTGTTCAAATGGGACTAATTTATGTTAATCCACAAGGACCAAACGCAAATCCTGACCCCTTATTAAGTGCCCAAGACATTAGGGAAACATTCGCAAGAATGGCAATGAATGATGAAGAAACCGTAGCTTTGACTGCTGGTGGCCACACATTTGGTAAAGCTCACGGAGCCGGACCCGAAGACCACAAGGGCCCGGAACCTGAGGGTGCTGGAATAGAAGAGCAAGGTTTCGGTTGGACAAGTGATTACAAGAGTGGCGTCGGTAGAGACACCATTACAAGTGGAATTGAAGGTGCTTGGACGCCAAATCCTACTCAATGGGATAATGGTTACTTTGACATGCTGTTCAAATATGAAAATGACTGGGTGCTAGAAAAGAGCCCTGCTGGAGCACACCAATGGACTCCAAGCAATCCTGACCCTGAAGATATGGCCCCAGACCCTGAAGATGCTTCAATCAAGGTACCAACTATGATGACTACTGCCGATATGGCAATGATTAGGGACCCTGAATACAGAAAAATCTCTAAGAGGTTCCATGAGAATCCTGACCAATTTGCCGATGCGTTCTCGCGTGCTTGGTTCAAACTACTGCACAGAGATATGGGTCCGAAGGTGAGATATTTAGGACCTGACGTACCTGATGAAGACTTAATTTGGCAAGACCCTGTATCGCCTGGTTCAACATCGTACGATGTGGAATCAGTCAAGGGAGCCATCAAGGCAAGTGGCTTATCTGTAACTCAAATGGTTGAGACAGCGTGGGCTAGCGCTTCGACCTTTAGGGGCTCAGATATGAGAGGTGGTGCAAACGGCTCTAGAATTCGTTTAGCGCCCCAAAAAGACTGGGAGGCCAACAAACCAGAGCAATTGACGAGCGTGTTAGGAACATTATCAGGTATTGCTGATGCTCACGGCGCAAGTCTTGCAGATGTTATTGTCTTGGCTGGAAATGTAGGTATCGAAATGGCGAGTGGAATGGAAGTACCATTTTACCCAGGTAGAGGAGATGCTACAGAAGAACAAACGGATGCTGCTTCATTCAGCGTACTGGAGCCTTTAGCTGATGGATTTAGGAACTTCTTGAAGACTAACTATGCTGTAACGCCTGAAGAAATGATGTTGGACAAAGCGCAATTGCTTGGTTTAACTGCCCCTGAAATGACCGTTTTGGTTGGCGGGCTTAGAACACTTGGAGTAAGTTCAGACGATAGAGGATTATTCTCAAACGACAATAGCAATCTCTCGAATGATTTCTTCTCAACACTGTTAGACATGGGGGTCAAGTGGAAGCCTACAGGCAGCAATTCATACGATGGTATTGACAGATCAAGTGGTGAAGTTTTGAGAAGAGCTTCACGTACTGATTTAGTATTCGGCAGCAATTCTCAATTGAGAGCTATTGCTGAGGTATATGCACAGGATGACAATCAAGACAAATTCAAGGCTGATTTCATTGCTGCTTGGACTAAAGTCATGAATGCTGACCGATTTGACTTAGAGTGAAGTTAGGAAGTGATTTGATCTCTCTAGATAAATCTAAGAGAATGACTAAGCAAAGAGAATTGGTCCTAAATGCTGTGATTGACCGACACGACCATCCTACTGCTAAGGACATCTTTATTCAGTTATCCGAACACAAAATAGGATTAGCTACTGTATATCGTCAATTATCCTCAATGGTCGATGAAGGGATCTTGTTGTCATTTGAACACAATGGACAAATAAGATTTGACCCATTAACTAGCAATCACGCACACATAATTTGTTCAAAATGCAATATGATATGGGATGTAAATATGCCAGAAGGAATTGAGCACTTAGAACCTTCAAATGGCCAAGTTATGATTAACGGTGTTGATTTAACTTGGAAGGGGATTTGCGGAGATTGTCGGTGATTTTACTGAGGTTGTAAAGCATCATTGATGGCTGAAATTTTACTTTGTAAGTCTGCCAAATCTGTTGCGTCCTCTGTTAAAGTACCAGTCACTATCCAATCAGCACCAGCATCTGATGCTTTTTTTGCTTGCTTAGGAGTTCTAATTCCTCCACCGACTAGCAAAGTGAGTCCACTCACCCGATTTGCACTGGTGATTAAATCTGGGTTTACTTGTTGGTCAGCACCGCTACCTGCCTCGAGGTATAGGAGTTTGAAGCCATACATAGATGCAGTCAGTGCGTAGGCGTGCGCAAGTTCGGCCTCACTTGGCATAAGTAGTTCGGCCTGGCCAACTTCCCCAACTTTACCACCAGGAGAACATACAACATATCCAGTCGGTAAAGCATCTACTCCAAATCTATCGATATAAGGTGCTCCACGTAATTGTTCGCCAACCAAAAATCGTCTGTCTAATGAATTCATCAACATCATGAAAGTTATTGCATCTGCAGCTGGAGAAAGTGCATGTGAGCCTCCTGGGAACAACACTACGGGTATTTTCCATTCATTTTCGTCGTTTTCAGGTGATTGGCTTGCAGCAAAAACCCTCAATTCTAATTCTTCTTGAATTGCTAAACAAGTAGCATGTACTATCTCATCGGGTGTATCTGTGGAACCCCCGACAAATATCATCGCAGAACCCGCCTCGATTGCAGTACTGGCCCTTTTAGCCGCTGTTTCTGGACTTTGTTTGGCTGGATCAATTAATGTGACATGTCTAGTGTAACCAACTTTTTTTGTGATGTAGGAAAGTATGTCTTCATCGTCACGACGCATTGGAATCATTACACGGTCAAATCCATACCGCATATTCATTGCGGCTTTTTTTCTTCTTAGGCGCCAAATCACATAGTTATCAATGAAAACCGATTGGACAATACATGGCGGAGCAAGGTCCATTTCGAAGATTGCTCGGTCACATGAAAGGGCACAGAAGTACCATTCGTCTTGCTTCTTTTTGCTCGATTACCAATAAAATATGGGATTTAGCACCACCTCTGTTGATTGGTTTGGCAGTAGATGTGGTAGTGGAAAGAGAAGATTCTTTTCTTGCCGGTATGGGAATTTCAGACCCATGGAACCAATTAATTCTACTATCAGTTCTAACATTTGCAATATGGGGATTAGAATCCTTATTCGAATATTTTTATGGTGTA
>MDTE01024022.1_pt1 | contig 11281 bp, 6 predicted proteins | sample 811231 | NCBI WGS metagenome assembly MDTE01 (sample SAMN05326651, study PRJNA326480) | marine metagenome | isolation source: seawater | place: Indian Ocean: Red Sea | collected 2010 | reverse complement strand
ATCGAGCCTACAGCAGGAACTAGGTATGGGGACAGCTGCTCGCGTAGATAGATTGTCGATTACTTGGCCGACATCAAAAACGGTACAGAACTTCTACGACTTGCCAGTGAATAAAATCTATCATATTCGCGAAGATGCCGATCGGGTTGATCCAGTTGCTTCTTTGTCATTTGAAGTCGGGGGTGAATAGCATGGTGCGCCAGTTTTGAGTGCTAAATCTGCTGCGAGATGGTCATTGGCGCTTGTTTCAATTCTGTTCTGCTTTGGTAATTGTTCTTCGGACGAGGACAAATCAGAGCGGCAAAAAACCAGTGAACACTATCAAATGGGCGAAGAGTCGTACCAACGGGGCATTGCCGAAGCCAAACGAGGAGATTTCGCTCAGGCAAAGCGGACGTTAGAAGCGGCACTCATTCATGACGACGAGCATTATCCGGCGCGAGTTGCATTAAGCGAATTACTACTGCGCGATAAGGATTATACCGGGGCAATTCGACATTTGGAACGGGCAGTGGCTCTGGACTCAACCCGGGTCGAAGCCCGATTGCATTTAGCGCGGACCTATCGCAAGGTCGGTCGAAATGCTGAGGCCAAAGAGATTCTTTCTCTCCTTGTTGTGGAACGCCCAGGTGATCCACCTGCCTGTTTAGCGCTGGCTGATATATTGATGACCGAAACTCCACCATCCCCTAAAGCGGCATTGGAACAGTACGAGGCAGTACTCGACTCAGTACCAGATCATATCCGGGCGATTTCCGGTGCTGGGGCATCCTACCTGCGTTTGGGACAATTCGATAAAGCGATTGCTGCTTTTCGCACTGTACTTAGAGCAAGACCTCGAGATGTATATCTGCCCTATCTCTTGGGCACGGCATTGCATCGGTCACAACAGCTCAGCGATGCAGTAGAGGCATATAAGGATGCTATTGACGTTCTCTCTCCGGCTTCACCATTGATCGAAACGCGGAAATGGAATCTCCGCGTTGCGTACCGCGAATTACGAGGTGAGTATCCAGGCGATTTAGAAGATAAGTACCGGTTGTCGCCAATCGAGGCTCTGCGCGATAGTCCAGTGCTTTTTTCTGATGTAGCCCACGCAGCAGGTGTTGCCAGAACAGACCGTGGCCGCGGGTGTGCCTGGGGTGATTTCAATGGGGATGGTGCTTTGGATCTGTTTACCGTGGGTATACAGGTTTCTCATAGTTTGTTCATAAATCGCACGGGCGGTGATTTCGTTGATATGACAGCGGAGTCGGGACTGATGGATGGTCGCGGTGGATGGGCCGCTATAGCCGGTGATTATGATAACGATAGTGATTTAGATCTCTTCGTGACGCGCGATGCTTGGGAAGGTACGGCAACGAATTCTCTATATCGCAATCGCGGTGATGCGACCTTCGTCGATGCCTGGTCCGATGCAGCCCCGGTCCTTGCCGACGACAGCTTCATTGCCGCCTGGGGAGATTATGATGCGGATGGCTATTTGGATCTCTATGTCGCTAATGGAGTAACGGGTAGCGGTATTGGCAACCAACTTTTTCACAATACTGGCGATGGAAAATTTATTGATGTAGCATCGTACGCACGGGTTGCCGATGCCGGAAAAACATTAGGTGTGGCATGGGGCGACTACGATAATGATGGAGATCTCGACCTGTATACCACCGATGTGGCGGGACCGAATCATCTGTATCGCAATGAAGGCACCGGCATTTTTGCGGATGTTAGTGCGAGGGCTGGTGTAAGCGCACCGCGGGATGGGGCGTATGTGTCGATTTTCTTCGATGCCGATAACGATGGAGATCTCGATCTCTTTGTATCCGCAATGGCTCACTATGAAGATATTGTGCGATCGAAAATTTCAGGGGTGGCGACGCGCAATAACAGACCCCATATGTATGAGAATCGGGGCAATGGTACTTTTTTCGACAGGGCCGAGAAAAAAGGCCTATCGAGATCTGTTGGGGCAATGGGAGCAGGAATTGGCGACATCGATTACGATGGCCAGATAGATCTGTATTTGGCGAATGGTGGACCGATTATGCCGCGCTTTGAACCGGATAATCTGTATCACAATAAAGGTGGCGTTTTCTATGATATAGCTGAAGGAGCCGCAGTCGCCAATACCGGTAAAGGGCATGGAGTGGCCTTTGCCGACTACGATAACGATGGTGATTTGGATATTCATGTCGGTTATGGTGGGCATTACCCAGGAGATTCGACTCCAAATGCATTGTACCGCAATGAGGGACACAGCAACAACTGGCTTGAATTGAACTTGGAGAGAGTTGGTACTCGGGTGGAGGCGATTGGTGCTGCTCTTATCGTTTATGACGGCAGTGATTCGCTGAGAATGCATGTGTCCGGTGGGCACGGATTTGGTTCGACTAACAGCTCCACTGTCGAAATCGGCCTTGGCAGCCGAAGCCAAATAGACAGGGTGCGTATTGACTGGCCGGTTGGAACGGATACCGTGACTGAAACAATAAAGGCCAATCAGAGGTTGGTTTTGCGTGAGTCGGACTAATGCAATTGCAACCTAAGCGTATTTATTCTATGTTTCCTGCTAAATGCAGGAAAAGTGTAATTTTTTGCATTGCATAGTCTGTATTTGTTGCAGGTATCGCGTCTTGCGATTGGAATCATACTTTGGCTTTCTATTTCTTTGGGTGCATGATAAGAAAGACGGCGAGTGATTTGAGTGGCATCCTACGCTTATTTATCATAGCTCATTGTATGACCGGCTTCGTTGCTGTGCAATCTGTCGAAGCACAAAGGCATCCGGAAGCGGCCGAGCCCCAGCCCTATTATCGGACCACTGGTGGTTCATCTAGATCTCCAACTTGGACTAAGCGACCCGAGTTTATTCGAGGGCCTCTCGATCGTACTGAGCGTGGCCGCTATCGTCTATTTCTTGCTATCCGAGATTACGATCGTTACACCAATAACGCTGATTTGCCCTACCTGAGTTACCAAAACACGAGTAGGTACAATACTCAGGGACGGCCTTTTTGGATGCGGCGAGTGGGGTGGGACCGCATGGGCAATTATATGGGGGGTAGTTATCAGCGGCTATTCTCTATAGAAGAGGGGCGCGGTAGCAATGGTTCGGGATTCAGTCTAATCGACCATAAGGCTTTGCCTGGATGGGTAGACCGGGCGGCCAGCATGCGCATAGGGCACTATACGCACAAATCTCTGAATTGGACGGTTACCGGAGGCGAGGATATCAGGACCTACTTCACTCCGTTAACGCTCATGCAGAGCCATATGTCGTGTGCGCGGCTGGATTTGGATTATGGTAATCGACAGCAGATGACTGTCCTCTATAGTCGAGGGGGTAATGGATTATTCTCCAAGTGGGGATTGCTGGCCGGAGATAGTTTCGAGCCGGCATCGGTGCAGCTATATGGTTTGCACTTGAACCATAAAATGGGTCGGGGTATGGGTAATGTCGGCGCTACATTTCTCGCACAGGTTATGGCTCAGCCTGGCTCTCGATCCTCTGACTTGGTGCGGGGAGATTTGCCCTACGATATGGTGGGACCTTCGCGAATCAGGGTCCATATTGCCGATGACTCACCGCACTTGGATGCATCGGGAGCGCTGGTTTACGATATGGATATTGTGCTGGCTGGTGAGCGCGGCGGCGAAAAGGTCATAATGACCAGCCAGGAGAGTGCGGAAGGATATTCCGCTCAACTCGAACCCTCGATTCAGGGGCGTTACGAAGAAGGAGCCCAAGCGTATGTCGCGCGGGGTGAAGAGGGAGTTATTTACGAGTTTAATTTACCGGATGACCTGACGGTTGACGAGGTCTCGTTCGCCGCTGATCTATCGGGAGATTACAATATTGGCGTAAGGCAAACTCACGCGTTCCATTACCTGGACAGAAAGGGTAATGCCGCACTGAAGGATGTGGAATGGCCTCAGGCTTTCAAGGTGCAAGAGTCGGTGAGCCGTCGCCCATTCAAATGGTATACAGACGACCCGTCTGCCCCGACTTATACCGTGGAACGCGCGGATCGTGCCCCCCGCGAAAACGAAGCGCGCAGGACACTTTCCTTCGATTATGGAATTCCGTCTGGACAGAATATTGTTTCGACTAATGGCAAATTCATGTTGGTTGGACTCAATATCGATGGCGAAATAGCTTTCAACAGACGGCATTATATCTACCCACATGGTGAGAATGCCGGTTATCGCTATTCGCGGGATGCATGGGCTTACTGGATAACGCTGGATAAGAAATTGTCCACTTACCTGGATTTGGGTGGCGAGGTATTTCGTATCGACGGAGACTATGGGGGAGGGTTCGATAGCTATAGAGGGGGCAGCGCTTTTCACGTCGATAGGCAGGTCGGTCCGAATCGCACTGAGCATTTTACCCAGGAGTATGGGCTGGTCGAGGACAACGACGACGACGATATGTGGCCGGACGAGAGTCCCGAAGAGGTCGCTGTATTCGGGGATGCCTTTCCTGGCTGGTCAAATGCGAATGTCTATCCTGGTATGGACGAAAACTCGGATAATATTGCCGATGGCGATCGCAATGAGAACTTTATACCCGATTATGAAGAACCGTTCCTGATGTACGATGCAGATCCCATGCAATTTATTTATGGTGTTGATTTCAACAACAATTCTATACCCGATTTCAGGGAAAATGATGATTTGCCAGATTACCCTTACAGACGCGATAGTCGGGGCTATAATACATTTCTAGCTTTTGCCGCCAAGGGTAGTAGCGAACCCATGCTGACATTTGGCAAATTCGATCTGAGGGCGCGAAAAGCGGGGACGAAATCGCGTGGGTATTATCTGCGGGCGGGTTACGGCTTTAAGCGCAGAGGCCGACTGGAAGCGGATCTGCATTTTGAGTCGAAGCGAGTATGGGACAATATTCCCGATCATACGTACGATTATCGTATACCTCCTGATGATCCGGATATCCTCCCGTGGCTCAATACGCCTACAACTCCTCCGGAGCGCACAGGTATATTGGGCATCCGTGCTGCAAATCCCGACATGTTATTCATGCGCAATAGCTGGGTGAATAGCAGCCATATTAAAGTGGCAATGTCACCTCTAGCGGGATTGGATTTTGATAATTCGATCATATACTTTCGGAATCAGCAGATGGCGATCGATGAACCCGGGCAAATGCAGGAGGCTGCAACGCGTACCAGGTCAATTATGATCAACCGGATTTCCTACACTATAACTCGTGGGGCGCTGAGTATTCGGCCGCGCTTGAAGCATAGAGTTCGCAGGGAAACCGTGGGGGTATCATCCAATTCACCTCATATGGTGTCTGAGTTTATTCCGATAGTGAGTGGTGAATACGCGCTCACCGAATACACTCGCCTGATGATAGGTATTCAGGGACTGCCGCTATTACCGTATCGTTATACTGATCATCGGGATGCCCTCAACTCGTTCTCTGCAATTGATAGATTGATCATGTTGAAAATCAAACGCGGCTATTTCGGAATTGCAGAGAATGCCCTGTTCATTGGTTATCACTACCGGAAGCTGCAACGTGACGAAGCGAAAGATCATACACAGCAGAGCAAGATTTTTGTAGAATTGATCTCGCCCTTCTAGTTGGCGCTAGGAAAACTATATCATGCGCTTTGCCTGTCCGACATCGAATCTCGAACTGCCTAAATTGCGGAGGCTCTCTCCGAAACGGGTGGTTTGTGCATTGCTGGTTACATTTGCCGTGCACGGCTTCGGCTTTTTTTTCAATCCGGTCAAAGTTGATTCGGGTCGAACTCCCAGACCCTTAGAGGTCAAATTCATAAAGCGTGAACCCCGCCTTACCAAATCTTTTGAGTTGCGAAAAATCCCCGTAATTCGCCGTCAATTACAGAGGCGGGAGACCCGGTTTACCCAGGCCAATATAGAGCATATTCAGCAAACAGCTGTATTTGATGCACGAAAGCAGGTTATGAATACTGCACATAGAGGTGGTTCATTTATCGGTGAGAGCCGGGTCGTCCACCTTAGCCCGGTGAGTGCGGATCTCCATATCGCTTCTGCAATCGCCAACCCCGGTCGCGAACCGGATAACAAAATCGATATGAATCTCGAAATGATGGACGTGAATAGCTTGGACACCGGTCGCTATCAGGCTATGGTTGTACAAGATCGTCAGGATAATCAGGCGATTAAGGGATTTGTCAAATTTGTGCATGCGTGTTCTGCGAGGTCGAAAGAATACGGATCTTCACGCGATATCTATGCTCTGGCCGTGAGGACCATCGATGTGATTCGCGATGCCGTAAATGAGTATACCGGTCTGCAGGCCGATTTTGTTGGCAGTATTACCTATGATGATTCTCGCCTCTTGGATATTCCTATTCTCATACCCGATGTCATGTATGATGATAAGATCGGAGGTGATCCGAATGAGAATGAATTGCGTAATTTATCAGCGTATGTATTGGGAGGCGGATTCATACTGGGACATCTGACGGCACCGATGCAAGAGGGCTTGATAAAATATGGTGGCCTGGTCAATGGCAAGGATTTGTGGCAAGAGGTCTTACCAGAAGACCATGCGGTCTTTTCCTCGTTTTTTGATATTGGAGGGGTACCGGGTACGATGTCCTCGACGTGGGGCAAGACCGGGATGATTGGCTACTTTGTCAAAGGACGCCTGGTCGCGGTCGGAGCACCGTGGGATCGCTTGAGAAGCCTTTATCTTATCGGAGGCGATAGCGGGGGCTATCAGCGCTGCTTGCAGTTGGCGGTCAACGTTATTGTTTATGCACTGACGCAGGAGGGGTCTGTTACGCAGCGTCTCATGCAGTTCGTGAATTGACTTTAAACCTAAGCACTATGAGTTGGGTATGTTCGACTATATGAAAGTTCTGCGGCAGTTGGTGGCGGTAATATTTGCAATGATTGGCATCGGGTGTTCAGCTGAGACCGAACGGGATGGATATATTTATCGCCCTTCTCAGCAAGATAGCATGCCCAGCACGCCCAGTGCGAATGAGATTCCCGATGCGAAATTGACAGCAGGAGATGATGGGGTATATGTATATACCGCTCAGCAGAGTGGCGAGCACAGCATGGTGCTGGTGCCAGCGGGAGAGACCCTGATTGGCTGGGATGAAGGGCGGCCGAATGAACGTCCAGAGCATATCGTATACTTAGATAGTTTCTACATAGACCGTTTTGAAGTCACCAATGCCCAATGGGATCATTTTGCGCTTGCAACTGGCAAACCTACTAAAGGGAATACCGCTGAGCCGGATCACCCGGTTGTCGGGGTCAGCATAGATGATGCATTTGACTATTGTGGGTGGATGGGGTTAGACGTTCCTACCGAAGCTCAATGGGAGAAGGCGGCACGGCTTCCGGACGGTGACCAGTCTCAATACCCGTGGGGCAATTATGTAGGCCCAGAACACGCGAACTTCAATATGCATATAGGGGGAACAACCGAGGTGGGCGCGTACCCCCTTGGGATAAGCGTCTACGGCGCTTTCGATATGGCGGGCAATGTGTGGGAGTGGGTTAGTGATTATTATGCTAAAAACTACTATGCATCGAGTCCGCTGGAAAATCCCACTGGCCCCCAGACGGGCAATGTCCATTTAATCCGCGGTGGCTCCTGGAATAGAGAAGCGAGTAATCTTCGCGTGAGTTTTCGCGATCTCTGTTTTCCCGAAGGAGCTTCCGATGTCGGATTTCGCTGCGTGCTCAATGATGGGTAGGTTTTTTTCAGCCAGGCCGATTCAGTATGCGAATCTTGGCTGGCTTTAAAAATCGCGGTAGTCGATACGACCATCCTCGTGGATTATTACCATTGTGTTCGCTGCTATATTTTCTATGGAAATTTCTTTGCCACTCGGGAATGCGATACTTAAGGTTTCAACGGTAGAGTGCGGGCCAAGGCCGAAGTGCGCGCGCGTATCGTTATGCGATAGATAGCTGCCTGAGCCACGAACTCTTCGGTATTGCGACTGCCCATTGGCAGTTAGTTTTATAGAAGAGCCTAAGCCATCGCGGTTGCTAACCGAGCCTATGACCTGTACTTTGAGCCAATAGTTCGCGTTGCTACTCTCATTCCGCAATAATGTCGGCAGATCATTAAGATTTACGATGAATACATCCATGTCTCCATCGTTGTCGTAATCGCCGAAAGTTCCTCCGCGTCCCACGCGCTTGATCTGCATGCCGGGGCCGGCTAATGCCGAGAGATCCTCAAATGTGCCATTGCCGAGATTGCGAAATACCTGATCGGTCTGTGCATAATCACTGCCAGTCATAACCTGAGCGACTTGTGGATAGACGTGACCATTTGCTGCAAAGAGATCCAAGAATCCGTCGTTGTCAAAATCGGCGAATTTGGTAGCCCAGGCCAATGAGTTCACACTTGGTGTCGCTAGTCCGGCATGGGTGGTGATATCGACGAAATTTTCGCCGTTGTCGTTTCTGTATAAGGTGTTCGTCTCATTAAAGAAATTGGTTATGTGCACGTCTTCATCGCCGTCATTGTCGTAGTCGCCTAAGTCGATACCCATGCCGGCTTCCTCATCTCCGTCCCCGTTGTACGCGAATCCTGCTCTCAGAGCGACATCGACAAAATGTCCATCGCCCGTGTTGCGGAGCAAGGTGTTTGGCGTTTCGTCGTTGGCAACGAAAAGATCAAAAAAACCGTCGTTGTCGTAATCACCGACCACAACTCCCAAACCATAGTTATTGACCGAGGGAGCAATTCCGCTCTCTTCTGTGATATCGGTAAATGCTCGATTGCCCTCGTTGCGGTACAATACATCGGCAGCACCGGGCATGCCCTTGGGACCGCAGTAGACCTCGATACCACCTATAAAGCGGCATGAAGGGCTTGGACTTCCTTTGGCGATGAGCAGTTCGGCATCAAATTCTACGTAATTGGCGACGTAGAGATCTAGATCTCCATCTAGATCATAATCGAAGAAAGCCGCACTCGAACTGTAGGAGTTGCCACCGACTGCTGCAGATAGTGTTATATCCTCAAATACATTTTCGCCGGTATTCAGGTACAGGGAATTTCGGCCGTAATTAGTCACGTAAACATCGCGCAGCCCGTTATTGTCTATATCGCCGATCGCACAACCGGCGCTCCACCTGGGATCCTCCAGCCGTGTGGTGCCTTTTATTTCGTCGAAACTCCCCGAGCCATTATTGCGGTAAAATGCGTTTCCGGGTCCGGAGAGGTTTCTGAATGTATCAAATGTCGATCCGTTGAGAATGTACAGGTCCAAGTCGGCGTCGTTGTCGGCATCGAAAAAAGCGGCACCGCTTCCATGCGCTTCGAGGATATATCTTTTATCCTTGCCTCCGAAGGTATTTTCCGTGCGAATACCTGCTGCCGAGGTTTGGTCGCTAAAGGTGATGAATGGATCTGAATGAACGATCGAAGAGCAGCAAAGGGTAAAGATGAGGAAAGAGGTGATGATGGTTGTCATTGTTTTGATGGCCCGCGAGATTCTTCATCGAGTGCATAATGAATGCCGGTTAATTCAAGCAGTGCCTGTTGTATCGATTCGAATTCGGACCCCTCGCTTTGTTGCAGTTGGTCGATGAGCGGTCCGACTGCGGCCGTATCGGCTAGTTGGCTTAAGCTCGTAGCAGTTTCGGATCGCACCCACGTGCTGGTGTCGGCTAACATGGAGATCAATTGGTTTAGTGAGTTGGTGCTTCGATGCTTGCCGAGGAGTTGGACTGCAATATAGCGAACGGTCTCATCTGGGTCCGACAATGCGGAATCTACTGCCCGTTCTGATGCGGAGGTCCAGTTTCGATCAAGTGCTTCCAAGGTGGCTCTACGAACGCTCGAGGCAGAATCGGATAAGCCGGGTACCAAGAACGGTACGAGTGTCGTATCGCGCAGGTTGCCAAGGCTCCAGGCGGCAGCCTCGCGAATGCTGGTAATTTCTTCTGCCAGTAAAAGTTGTGACAGGACTGGGACCACCGACTGATCTCGAAATTTACCCAGGGCAGTGGCTGCTTCGGACCTTACGTGCACATTTTCCGAATCTGCTTGGACTAGAGCGAGCAGCGGTGCGATCGCTTGCTTATCGCCGATCTCTCCAAGGATCTGCACTTTGATATAGCGGTCGCGTGTTGGGTCAAGGTGGAGGTCCTGCAAAAGGTTCGGGACCGCTGCTGACCCGTGGCGGATCAACTTAGTGGCGGCGTCTTTTCTAATATGAGATTGTGCTGATGCTAGTTGCTGTTCTAGCGATTCTATTTCACGAGGATCGCTACAGGCGCTCGCTGCAAATATAAGAATTGCGATAAAGAGCCATGATTGACGAAAGGGGTATTTCCGCAGATCATGACCGCAGAAGCACCGGTTGAAGACTGGCAATAGATGTGTTCTGGTCAATAGAGTCGTCTTGGCAGGCTAAGGCTAATTGACCATTTGCATCAGTTGCTGGGTCATTCCGCCTTCTTGAGTTAGAGCATAAACGATAATATTTACAGCCATTTGTAGTTGTCTGGTCGAATCTCCACCAGACCCCTCGTTGCTCCAACCCCAATGCTGTCCGGGAGAAACTCCGGTTAAACGCCCTTGTACAAAGTAACCGGTGACATATCCCCAGGACTCAACGCCATTCTTGCCACTGCCTAGACCGGGGCCATAGCCGGAGGGCATGCCTCCTTTTATATCGAAGAAGCACGAGAATATCGGATGGTCGTCTGGCAAGCGCTCGGTCCAGAAATCCTTACCCTTAATCAATCCCCCGTATTTTTCCAGTGCCTCTTGCCAGTACCCACCCATGATAAATCCTCCGGCCATCAGATAGCGGGCGAGTTGGGCCATTTCACTTTCGTTAGGCGATCCCTGTGGTAGGATGATTGGAACTTCGAGCAGCCTTTCGTCATCAAAGGTGATCGATCCGACGAAATCTGCCTGAAGACCGGTAAACTCGTTCAATGTGTCTCTGATTTTATCGATGGTTTTCACATTGATGCTGCCCCAGCCCGTGACGCCGGCCGCTACCGACCGGGCCGAAAAGACGCGGGCGAGTTTTACAAAGCCCTTTACCGCCTGGCGGTCTCCTGGATCCTGCACGACCATGGCGTTGTAGCGTCCGGTGTCCATACTGTTCACATCGAGCATTTCCAGGCCGAGGTCGATTTTATTGTCCGGTGCTCTGGTACCCTGAATAGCTGTGGTCGAGAGCGTTGGCTCAATATCCGGAGCGGTCATAGCTACCGAAGTCTGTGCAAAGGACATGGTGCCGATCGAAGTCTGCCGGACGGCTCCGCGGGT
>MDTE01175909.1_pt1 | contig 11282 bp, 8 predicted proteins | sample 811231 | NCBI WGS metagenome assembly MDTE01 (sample SAMN05326651, study PRJNA326480) | marine metagenome | isolation source: seawater | place: Indian Ocean: Red Sea | collected 2010 | reverse complement strand
CTTTTTTGTTGGTACTTCACTTTTCGTTTTTTTTAAACAGTATCCTGATAAAATGAATTTTTCGTTGACCAATGGAGATGCGATTTTTCCATGGTATATTGTTAAAGAGCTTCCAAATGGAGTAGTTGGATTATTAATTAGTGGGATATTGGCTGCAGCCATGTCGAGTGTTAGCAGCAGTATTAATTCCGCTACAACCTCCTACTGTGAGGATATTCATTTTAGATTTTGGAATTCAAGAAAAAAATTAAACCTTGCTAGATTGGCAACATTATTAATAGGTATTATTGGAACATTATCTGCTTTGTTCATGGCTGAATTTGAGATAAAGTCTTTGTGGGATATTTTTCAAAAAATCCTTGGTTTAATAATTGGAAGTATGAGTGGTCTCTTTGTTTTAGGAGTTTTTTTTAAAAAAGCTAATTCAATTGGAGCATTAATTGGTTTTACAGGAAGTTTAATTTTTCAGATATACATTTCTAATTTTACTAACTTAAATTTACTATTATACACTGCTTCAGGTATGTTAATGTGCGTATTGATAGGTATTCTAGGTAGCGTTATTTTTAACAAAAAAATTAATTATGGTTAAAAAATTAAATATAAAAGGATTAATTGCTGCCACCTTCACCCCAATGTCATCAGATTTTTCAATTAATCTAAAGGTTATCGATAAGTACGCAAATTATCTAAAAAAAAATGGGGTTGAGGGAGTATTTGTTTCTGGCACAACGGGAGAAGGAGGTTTACTTAATATTGATGAGAGAAAATTAGTTCTACAAGAATGGATAAAACATAAATCTAAGGATTTTAAAATAATAAGTCACGTTGGGAGCTCCTCTTACAAATTATCTGAAGAACTTGCGACTCACTCTCAAAATTTGAAAGTAGATGGAATTTCTTCAATGGGACCGAGCTTTCTTTCTCCTAATGATACAGAATCCTTAATTGATTTTTGTAAACCGATTGCAATAGCGGCTAAAAATATTCCCTTTTACTATTATCATATCCCTCCTATTTCTCATGTGAAAATTGGAATGAAAAACTTTTTAGAAAAAGCATCTAAAAGTATTCCAAATTTAGTTGGTATTAAATTTTCTCATCATGATTTAATGGAATATCAACAATGCTTAAATTTCAAAAATGGTCATTTTGAAATTTTACATGGATATGACGAAGTATTATTGGCGGGTTTATCTATAGGAGCTATAGGTGCTGTTGGAAGCACCTATAATTACATGTCATCACATTATAAAAAAATAATTAATTATTTCGATACTGGAAAGATAGAAGAGGCAAGGAAAATTCAACAATTTTCTGTTAATATGGTTGAAATTTTAAATAAATATGGAGGAGGGGTAAGAGCTGGTAAGGCAATAATGAAAATCATTGGTATTGACTGTGGACCATCTAGAGCTCCCCTTAAAAATTTCACCTCTACTGAAAGAAATAAATTAATTGAAGATTTAAAATTAATTAATTTCTTTTGAGAGCCGTATTGTAAATAGCTGACTCAAATTTTAAATGAATAAACTTTAGCCTTTTTAATTTCTATTTTAAGGCTTATGTTTTCTTCGCTAATTTCTTCATAGAACTCAACAGTTTCATCTGTAATAGTTCTTTTAATACGTTTTGAACTGCCTATTTGATCTCCTTTACGGTTAAATACAAGAACTTTAATATACCCACCCTTTTCTACGTCAGCAGTTAACTTTAAAGAACTACCATTATATTTTATCGATTTTGTAACGATTAAACCTTTTTTGTCTAAGTTCTCTTGCACATAGCCTGCAAATCCGTCAAGTCTAAGTGTCGCCAGATTAAAATAGCCGTTACGCCACCCAGAATGTAAATAATCACTACTACCATAAAATATTTGAATTTCATTATTTTTGATAATTGGTTTTGCAGCCGCGTAAATACAACCATAATCATAATCAAACTTTTTTTTTGAATTAGGAATTAAAGGATTTCCAATATCAATTCTACTCCACTTAATTGTATCAGGGCTCCATGCTAACTCAGTCCAAACCCTATCTGATTTTTGGTCGTGTATAGCAACTAAGCCTAAAAAGACTCCTTCATAAAAAAAGTAAGGCATAGCATATGTTTGTAAATCATAATTTTCTCCAATAAGCACTCGCTTTGGGTTTTCCCAATTTATAAAATCATTGCTTTCAATTCTTAAAACAGCTCGTTGTCCCCATTCTTTTCCTTCAAATTTAACCCAGTCCCTTGTCATTGCAACATATTTATTCAAGTTAGGTATCCAATTTGCATTATTATGAGTATCAGCTGGAAAGTCAGCTACATTTACTTTATCTGACCAATTCAAACCGTCCTTTGAAAAACTTACAGCTAAACTATTTCCCTCACTTCCATTCAAACCCCAATTTCCTTCTTGTATATGTTTATAGATTAATTTATATCTCCTAGCAGGGTTTTCTTCATCTAAATCTTTAAAAATTCCAGCTCCATGAGGTCTTCTCCAAACTATATTATTTTTTTTATTTCCATTAAAATTGATTAAACCTAGATTTGGTTTTTCCCACCTAATTCCATCAATAGATGTAGCATAACAAATACCCATCTCTCTAACTGGAGGGGGACTATACTTAATTATAGTTTTACCGATTTCTTTATTCTTAGAAGGAGAGTCTATGATGAATGGACTATACCAGCATTTATAAATATTTTCTTCCTTGTCATAAATAACATTTGCATATAAATTATCAAAACGTATTTCCCAGTCTTTTTCTTCCTTAAAAAGAGGGTTTGAAGGGTGTTTTTTTACTTTACCAACTTCCAGCTTTACATTTTCAACTCTTTCAATAATTCGATTATCTAACAGTAAAAATTTAATAGAGTCCTTAATAGATTCAACTTTTATTAATCTAGGAATTTTACTGGAATTAGATATTTCTCCAAATACGAGAAATGGAAAAATAATTAACAGTGAAATAAACCTTTTCATTCAGTTAGTCTAATAAAAATATTTAAATATTAAAAGGAATAATAGCTCATGATAAATATGATAAAAAAAACTTGATAATCATTTAAAGTCTCTTAAATTAAAAAAATAAAAATTATTTTCTCAGTTAGAAGCTGTTATTTTTTAATTACCTCACTCTATAACGATTAAGTAAATCCATATTGAGATCAAAACCAATGCCTGGAGTATTAGGTGCCGTAACATAACCATCGCTATCGAGTGTTAATTTTGGATAAAACAACTCTTTACGAAGTTCGTCGACCTCGGGAGGATAATATTCTAATAACTCTCCGTTAGAAACAGCTGCAACAAGAGGTAGTTGTAATTCCTGACACCCATGAGGTGCAATTTTTAAGCCTTTTTTCTGAGCAAGTTTTGCCACCTTTAAAGCTACATCATATCCTGGACAGATTGTCGCATCGACATTTAACATACTAGCGCCATTGTTTTCTATTAGCGTCTCAAAATCAGCAAGTGTATAATAATTTTCTCCTGTAGCAATCATTAAACTAGTTGACGCATTAAGAGTTTTGTGAGCCTTAAAATCATGTATAGCTAAAGGCTCTTCAAACCAATAGATATTGTAGTTTTCCATTTCCCTGGCATATGCTAATGCTGTAGACAAATCAAATGCACAATTTGCATCTACCAATAAATCAATATTTGGACCAATGGCATTTCTGGCAGCTTCAATTCGTTTCATATCCTCGGATATACCAGCATTAGGATCACCAATTTTTATTTTAACTGCAGTAGCATTCAAGTTTTCAACATTGTGCAGCAACTCTTCTTGTAATTCTTCTAGACCCTTATTCTTAGCGTAATATCCCCCGGCAACATAAGCCCTCACTCTTTTTTGTTCTCCACCTAAAAGTGAATGAATCGATTGGCCTTTAACTTTTCCTTTAATATCCCAACAGGCAATTATAAGAGCTGCCAATACTTGGGTATGAAGACCCGCAGAGCCAAGAATTTTATCTTGTTTTTGCCCAAGATTTAGAGTGAGATTCTCAGTGTCAAGAGGATTTTTTCCAATTAAAAAGGACTTGTAATAATCAACATAGAGACCATAAAAATCATTTGGACGAACAGCTGCTGTTCCTCCATTCCATCCAATCCCTTCTATTCCCTGATCGGTTGATATTGTAACTTTATGCAACCTCCCTGGACCATAAAAATGCATACCGTTCCATATTCCTGGTCTCTCCCATTCAAATGACTCACTTTTAATCTGTGTAATTTTAATATCCATATAGTTTAATTAAATTTTAAGAAATTAGGGATTTAGGGAATTGATTGGGAATTAGGTCCCAGAGGATAGGTAGAATATAGTAGACCATAAGTGCAATTATAACAATTGAAATTAGATTTAGTAAAAACCCTTTTTTAACCATATCTGGCATCTTCAAATAACCTGAACCAAAGACAATGGCATTTGGAGGTGTTGCAACAGGCAACATAAAAGCACACGAGGCAGAGACAGATGCAGCTACCATCAAAATATATGGATGCAAATCAAACTCAAGGGCAAGGGGAGCAAGTAGGGGCAATATCATAGCTATCGTAGCCATATTCGAAGCTATCTCGGTTAAAAAATTAACAACTGTTATAAGAATTATTAACAAGATAAAAAGATTCATTGTTCCAAGGTTGGAAATTTGAGTCCCTACCCACACAGACAGACCACTTGTATCTACTGCTTTTGCAAATGCCATTCCAGATCCAAGTAGCAGAAGTACACCCCAGGGTAAATTTAATGTATCTTCCCATTTAAGTATTTTTTCCTTTTTTCCTTTTACATTTATGATAAATAAAAGAGTAGCAAAGAAAATTGAAATGATTGTATCATCAATTCCTGGTAAAATATTTTTTAACAATAAATTCTTTGTAATCCAGCAAAAGGCTGCAGCAAAAAAAATAAAACTTACTGCCTTTTGCTCATAAGTTATTTTTCCCAAGTCATCTTTTAATTTTGATATTTCCTCTCTACCGCTTATTAAACCTATATTTTTAAATGAAAAAGCTATTCTTGTCAGATAATACCATGATAAAAAAAGTATAATTAATGAAAGTGGAAAACCAAAAATAAACCACTCTAAAAAGGATATTTCGTAGTCGTAGATTTGAGATATTGCTCCTGCTAAGACCATATTGGTTGGGGTTCCTATTAATGTAGATACTCCGCCGATAGATGCGCTATAGGCAATCGAAAGCATCAAGGCTTTTGCAAAATTATTGTTTTCAGATAGACTAAGGTTTGGGTTATCTTGTAATTGTTTTATTATTACGATACCAATTGGTAACATCATTACTGAGGTAGCAGTATTAGAAATCCACATCGAGAGAAAAGCGGTAGCTGCCATAAAACCTAGAATAATTTTATTAATGTCGGTACCTAAATAATTTATGATATTTAGCGCGATGCGTTTATGCAAATTCCATTTTTCAATAGCAATTGCAATGATGAATCCGCCCATAGTTAAAAAAACGAGCTTGTGACCATACGCAGCAGTAGTATCGGATAACTCCATACCACCTGTAAGTGGAAAAAGAATTATTGGAAGAAGGGCGGTTACTGAAATTGGAAGAGCCTCGGTAATCCACCATACTGCAATCCAAACTGATGAGGCCAAAACAGCATTTCCTTCATCCTGTAGTCCATCAAAGCTAACTAAATACCTTATAAGAATAAAGAGTAATGGTCCAAGTATTAACCCTATTTTTTTTGTTTTCAAAGATTTATTTTTTAAAAATATTTTTACTTAGGCATTTTCCAATTTTTTGGTGGTCTCCAACCTACAGGCTGAGTAGGTGGTTTATCCCCAGGTAACATTTTTTTGTAACGGTTTATTAGATCAGTTAATTTTTTAACTATTTCAGGTTTTTTTGATGATAAATCATTTTTTTCAGAAATATCACTTTCAATTTCAAAAAGCTCACCTTTATTCATTTTCCATTTCTTAGAGACTATTGCATCTTTACCCAAGTAAATATGACGTTTAGGTAAACTTTTATTGTGAAATGCGTCAATTATATTAATTCCATCAATTTCATCTGAAGAAGTTATGCCAACAATATTTTGTAAGGTTGGGAATATGTCAATGTATGAAGTAAGTTGGTTGGATTGACTTCCGGACTTAATCCTACCAGGCCACTTAACAATTGAAATAGCTCTGACTCCCCCCTCCCATTGGGTGTGTTTACCACCACGAAGTGGAGAGTTGTTGCCTCCGAATTTATTAATACCACCATTATCACTTAAAAACCAAACAATCGTATTATCCTCTATACCTTTTGTTTTTAATGAGCTTAATATTTTTCCAATCCATAAATCCAAAGATGATACCATTGCTGAGTAGGTTTGTCTTAAATTATTTCCTCTTCCTTTTAATCCATAAACATCCATTCCTACTTCCCCTTTGTGACCCTCAACTACCAAATATTCTTCATCTTTAGTATCTGGATCAAAATTATATTTCTCTAATTCCTCTAACTTGGCTTGCATTGGAGAATGAGGCGCATTAAAAGCAACATATGCAAAGAAAGGTTTTTTTGCATTTAAATTTGATATGAACTTTACTACCTCAGAACCTATTAAATCTGTTGAGTAGCCAGCATCATAAGAAGTGCTGTAGTCTTTATGCCAGTCGATTTCCCCATCTCTCAAATGACTGTAATAATCTATTGCACCGTTATAATGGCCGTAAAAGGAGGTAAATCCTTGACTAATCGGATGGTATTTATGATGTGAGTGACCTAGGTGCCACTTACCAAATGCAGCAAGTTCATTATAACCAGCTTTTTTTAACATTTCAGGCAAAATTGTCAAATCAGGTGGCAACCCACCAATATATCTTGTAGAATAAACATAACCTCTTAAATTAAAACGATCTGGATAGATTCCAGTTAGAATACCAGCTCTTGTAGGGCTGCACTTAGGTGAGACATAGAATCGATTAAGAAAAACCCCTTGAGAAGCTAAAGAATCTATAGAAGGAGTTGAAATATCACTACCATTGAAACTGACATCATTCCAACCCAAATCATCAGCTACTATTAAAATAATATTAGGTTTTTTTAATTGATTTAATTGACAATTGATATTAATTGAAATTAATAAGCACAAAAATATACTTAAATGTAATTTTTCTTTCATTGCATATGTTATTGTATGGTTTCTGGAATTTCTACAGGCATAGATTTTCGCCATTCAATAACTTTATTTGTCAATTCTTCAACAATTTCATTTTCTTTTTCTGCCAAATTTAATTTTTCGCCAGGATCGTTTTTCAAATTGTACAATCTTTTATCTGTTAAATCGGTATTTATAAGCAATTTCCAATCTCCACTTCTTATAGCCAAGTTTGGGGAGTGGAAATTTTTGTTTTTTGGCTTCATAGAACCATCAATCTTCCAACTTTCACCTGGTTTAATAGAGCCTCCTGGATTACTTGAGTATTCCCACATTACAGGAGATTTATTAATAATTGGAGAGCCTAGAAAAGATTTACTTTTGTCAATTCCATCAAGATTATCTGGATATTTAACTCCTATTAGTGAACAAATTGATGGAAAAAGATCCATTGCTGTGACAATTGAGGTTGAATCCTTAGAAGACTTGGGTATTTTCGAATCCCACCTCATTATGAAAGGCATTCTTATTCCTCCTTCGAACAGACTCCATTTTCTACCGTAAAAACCACCAGTAAATCCAGGTGGGTAAAGCTCCCCTTCGTAGTCATCTGGATAATTATCAATATTGTAGTAGTCGCCCCAGTCTGTGGGCCCATTATCACTGGTAAAAATTATAATTGTGTTCTCAATTAAACCTCTTTGATCTAAAGAGTTAATTAGCCTACCTATTTGGTTATCCAAATCTCTTAGTACAGCAAAAAACTTTTGCTCCCATGGATTATCTGTTAAGGATACAAATTCTTCCAGGACTTTAGATTCAGGTAAATGTGGATCATGCACATCATTGGGGCATAGGTTAACAAAAAAAGGTTTGTCTCCTCTACGATCTATAAATGCCAGGGCACTATCAATATATATTCTAGTTGATTCATACTTTTCGGCCCATACTATTTTACCTCTTCCAAGTTTTGAGCTTTGTTTACTTAAATTATCATTAGGAAAAAGTAAACGATCACCAACACCCTCAAAACTAACGAGTGACTTTTCAAAGCCATATTCAGTTGGAAGTGGTACGTTTCCAATATCTCTTCCCCCTCCCATGTGCCACTTTCCAAAATGTCCTGTAGTATAGCCATTATCTCTTAGAGTAGAGGCTAATGTATTGACTGACGGATCGAGATAATTAGCCATAGCTCGATTTTTATTTTTTTTCGAATTAGCAATATAAGAGTGAATTCTGTGTCTCATTGGATATGTTCCAGTATTAAGGGCTACTCGAGATGGAGAACAAATTGGGGAATTAACGTAAAAATTTGTAAATATTATTCCGCTATCTGCCAATGCATCTATATTTGGAGTATTAATAGTTTGATCTCCAAAACAACTAATGTCTCCATAACCCATATCATCTATAAAGATTACAACGATATTAGGTTTTAATTTTTCAAAATTACCTTTTTGACACCCTGCAATAAAAACTAAAATCAGACCTAATATTATATTAATTGACAAATTGATTTTATATTTCATTTTTATCTTTTATTATGAATTTAAAGTAATAATTATTATTTGATTTTTAATTTTAAAAATTCATTACGATCAAAACCAATGAACTAATTTTAAATTAAAACTTCTCATTCTGGGTATAAGTTCATCTTTAACTAAATAATTGTCATTAAATACTAGAAATAGGTTTGAAAGACCTGAAAATCTCCATTGTAACCTTGAATTTATACCAAAGTTTTCAGACTGACTACTAAACTGAATTAAATTACTCCAAAATAATTTTTTATTAAACGTATAGTCAATATTGGGGCCGATTAACCATAATTTTGAATAATCTTTGAGATGCTTCAATTTTATTCTGTCATAATTAATAACCATACTTGCAGAAAGTCTGGGCTGAACTCTTAAATTAAAAGTGTTTTCAAATGAGTATTTGCTCCCCTCATAAAACATACCATAGTTTTGAGACAACGTTAAATAAAATTTTTTAGTTGGATTTGATTCGTAAGCTATCTGTATGTAATTTGATCTGTAAACTTTTCCACCATCAAGAGGGTTTTCTATATTTATTCCAGTAGGATCGAAGTCTCTTTTAAAAAATTGGTGTGCTTGTCTATACATTAACTGAATCTCACTTTGATTATTGAAAGTCAAAGTAATTGGAATATTAAAATTATTTTCTAAAATGTTTTGCGAACTAGTATTTAACTTAAACCATAACCAATAATATAATCCAAAGCTTATATTATTTATTTTACCTTTTTTTGGAAATATTGTATACAAATAATACGGTGAAAATTTAGATGCTCCAATTCTTCTTAAAATTCCCAAATCAGTTCTATAATCATCCCCTAAATAGCTATACTCAAAATTAATTTTATGTTTTCTCGACTCTCTAGTAATTCTAACCCCACCCGAAAACCCGTCTTCATTCTTGAGGGGACTAAATGAATTATATGCAAAAAATCTTCCATTCCATAAATTTCCTTTTGATATTAAGTCATACTCTAGTCCAACAAGTCTATTATATGTATCATTTTTATCAACGAAATCATAATCTTTTGTAATCTCCCTATTAACAAATAAAAATTTGATTGCTGAACTATTGAAAACTTTCTGATGAAGTGAAACTACAGTATTTAGATTTGAGGGTATCTCGTTGACTATATCGTCATCAGTAAGCATGCTCAATACACCAATTTTCAAATTATTATTAATTTTTCCACTTAATCTTAGTCCACCTATAATTTTATTTTGAATTACATCTCCATCTAGATTTCTTGAAAGCCCTATTCTTCTTGTAAAAAAAGGATTAGTTGTTCTCACAGCTCCAAAATTTGAAAAAATATCTCTGTTCTGAAGGAAAAATTGTCGTTTTTCTGGCATTCTGATTTCGAACATAGTAAGATTAATAATTTCATTATCAACCTCAACTTGAGAAAAATCTGGATTCACTGTTAAATCAAGATTTAGTCCTGAGCTTATTGGAATTTTGACATCTCCTCCAATAGTTACATTATCAATAGTATTATCTGAAATTTTATCTTTACCAGAAATAGCATTTAAATAAGGAATTAAATAAATTTTACTTTTTAATTTGGAAACTCCTTTTTCAAATTTTATTTTTCCCATGAAGGATAAATTAATTGGACTAAACTGTTGAGGTATTTTTGCCCAAGTTGTTCTCTGCTTTTGTTGAGTATCCATTCTGGTAAAATTGAATCTCCAAGAGTCTGAATCCTCTGGGTAGTGAAAGGTTGTGAATGGAATCTTAAATTCAGCCAAATAATAACCCGGATAAATTTTTCCATCAACCTCCCACATTCCATCCCAAGATCGGTTATAAACTTCTTCTCGACTTCCTGTTCCCACAACACCTCCATTGGAAATCAATGCATCAGCACGAACACCAAGAGGATTTGTTCCAAAATGATATGCGTTGTTTCCATCACTAAATGTATCAAAAGCAAGGTTAATTTTGTCAGCTGCTCTTCCACTAAAATCCCATCTCAATGATTGAATAACAAAATTATCATTCTTAGTAAATGCTTTACATAGTACATAAATATAGTTTTCATCATACAACATTTTAATAAATGTTTTGGATTCAAACTCATTTTTTACAGCTGGAAAACTTGTCCATTGAGTTTCGGTAGATTCAGCTTCAGACCAAGCCAGATCATCGTCTATTCCATCTATTTTAATATCTTTTGAAATAAATTTTACTAAATACTCCTTTTGAATTTCTTGGGAATATGTATTGTAATTAACTGAAACCAACAAGAATGATATAAATAGGTAATATCTAGTTTTCTTAATTATTGGCATAAATCAAATGTATTACAACTTAATTGGAGTAACAAATAGTATTTTTATATTTGCAAATTATTTAACTAATAAATTTTCAATTATTAATTCTATTCTAAGAAAACCCGACACATTAGGCGCAATTGCTAGCGGCTTTTGTATTCTCCATTGCCTTTTGACACCTTTATTATTTGCTGCGCAAAGCCTTTCAATCAATAACCTCGAGGGAGCTTCGATTTGGTGGAAGAACCTAGATTTCATATTCTTAATTATTTCTTTTTTTTGCAATTCATCGCTCGACAAAACTCTCGAGTAATTCACTTATTAAAATCTCATTTTGGAT
>MDTE01040851.1_pt1 | contig 11283 bp, 11 predicted proteins | sample 811231 | NCBI WGS metagenome assembly MDTE01 (sample SAMN05326651, study PRJNA326480) | marine metagenome | isolation source: seawater | place: Indian Ocean: Red Sea | collected 2010 | reverse complement strand
TCCCCGGAATCCGTGGCATTTGCTGTGTCGTTCATGTTTCCCTGCCAGCGTGCTTGGTTTCATGCCTCGAGATACGGCCTACTGTAAATTGCCATTGACGCCAGGTGTCGGACGCCTTGGAGGCAATGTTCTTCATACCATGTTGCTAGTCAACGCCAGCAAACCGCTCACAAAGTGAGACCTGGTTGATATCCCGCAATTTTCGATTTCGCCACGCTGTCTAATGTGACCCGTATCATAACCGGACAAAACTAAGGCAGGTCGTACATGGAACTGGGATTTTTCACGATGCCGTTGCATCCGGCAAAACGCCCGCTGACCGAAACGCTCAACGAGGATTTCGACGCATTCGTGCTGGCCGATCAACTGGGTTTCTCTGAGGCCTATATGGGAGAGCATGTCACCGACAGCTTCGAGCCCGTCCCCAACTCCATGATGTTCCTTTGCTGGGTGGCCAAATCGATCAAGAACATGACGTTGGCAACGGGAACCGTGAACTTGGGCCATCATCATCCCGCGGCCGTCGCTGCCGAGGCGGCAATGCTAGACCATATGCTCGAGGGGCGCTTCATGCTGGGGGTCAGCCCTGGCAACCTGCCGTCGGATTCCGAAGTCTTCGGGACGCTCGACATCGACCGTAACGAGAAATTCGTCGAGGCGCTTGGCCAGATCATCGAGATCTGGACCACCGATCCGCCCTACGACATCAAGGGCAAGTACAACTCGATCTCGACGGTGCAGACCTACGTCGAAAAGCTTGGCCAGGGTGTCATCCTGAAGCCGTATCAGAAGCCGACGCCGCCGATTTTCGGCACGGTCGTGGCACCCTACTCGAAGGGCATCATCGGGCTGGGAGAGCGCGACTGGATTCCCGTCTCCGCCAACTTCCTGCAGCCGAAATGGGTGGCGACCCATTGGCCGAACTATGCCGAGGGCTGCGCCAATGTGGGTCGCGAGGCCGATCCGTCGGTCTGGCGCGTGGCCCGGTCGATCTTCGTGGCCGACGACGACAAGGTGGCGCAGGAATACGGCAAGGGCCCCCAGTCGCCCTACCGATTCTATTTCTACCAACTCGGCAGCAAACTCAGGAATGGCGGAAAGTTGGGCCTGTTCAAGCTGGATCGCGACCAGCCGGACGAGGAAATCACCGAGGATTTCATGGTCGATTCACTGGTGATCGCGGGCACGGTCGACAAGGTGGTGGACGAAATTCTGGCGTTCCGCGAAGAGGTCGGGGACTTTGGCACTCTCGTCTATGCCGGACATGACTGGGTGGACCGGAAGCTGGGCGAACGCTCTATGGAATTGATGGCAACCGAAGTCATGCCGCGGGTGAACAAGGCGATTGGGGCCGAGTCCGAAGCGGTACGGGCCACAGCCTAGGCGCCATCACGCGCGGTCGGGGTGCTTTACCCCGCCTGACAGACCGGGTGATACTTCCTGATCGGGCGCACCGGGGATGCGCGCCGGACGATCAATAAGGGGGAGCCTGTGTCGAGCAATCTGGCCAACGAACCGGCACGCGTCGCGGAGATGTTCCGCAAGATGCTGGTCATTCGTGCTTTCGAAGAGGCGGCGGGCGTGGCGTTCCATGCGGGCGATGTGCGCGGCTCGGTGCACCAATATATCGGTGAGGAAGCGATCGCCGTCGGAATTTGCGAGAATCTTCGCGACGACGACTATCTGACGAGTAATCATCGCGGTCATGGGCATTCGATTGCCAAGGGCGCGAAACCGCGCGCCATGATGCTGGAGTTGTTTGGCCGGGTGGGAGGTACGAGCGACGGCAAGGGTGGCTCGATGCACATCGCCGATTTCTCCGTCGGCATGCTTGGCGCGAATGGCGTGATCGCGGACGGCTGCACCATTTCGGTTGGCGCGGCCCAGTCGGTCAAACTCCTGAAACAGGATCGCATCGTAGCCAACTTCATCGGCGATGGGGGGATCAACCGCGGCCCTTTCATGGAAGCGCTCAACTGGGCGAAGATCTATGAACTGCCAGTGCTGTTCGTATGTGAAAACAACCAAATTGCCGCGACGACATCGACCTACAGCGTCACGGCGGGTGAGGGGATCGCGGCACGGGCCGAGAGTTTTGGCATTCCGGCAACCACCATCGACGGCAATGATCTGTTCAAAGTTGACGAAACAGCCGCGCGGGTAGTCTCGGAGGTTCGCGGCGGCGGTGGGCCGCGGTTGATTCAGGCGATGACCTACCGACTGCGCGGGCACTTCGCCCACGACCCGGCCGACTACCGCGACCCCGGCGAGGTAGAAGCGGCCCTAACGCGCGAACCCATCGGGCGGATCGAGGCCTGGCTCCTCGAAAACGGGATGATGGCTGACGAGATCGCAGCGATGAAAGCGGATGTCGATGCCGAAATAGGCGACTATGTCGAGGAGGCTCGGGAGGCGCCCTGGCCGGATGGTGCCTTGGCGTTCACTGATGTCCAGGATGTCGGATCACCCGCCCGGTCGGGAGAGGCCCAATGAGCGAGATGACCTATGCCGAAGCCGCCCGGGTGGGGCTGCGCGAGGAAATGTTGCGCGATCCCAAGGTCTGGGCGTTGGGAGAGGATCTGGGGTTCGAAGGCGGGATGGCCGGCCAGTACAAGGAACTGCAGGCGGAGTTCGGGCGCGACCGGATCGTCGATACGCCCATTTCGGAATCCACCATCATGGGGGCTGCCGTCGGTGCGGCATTGGCGGGCACCCGCCCGATCGCGGAGTTGCGCTTTTCCGATTTTGGCATGTGTGCGGTGGACGAACTCGTCAACCAGGCGGCCAAGGCGCGCTACATGTTTGGCGGGCAGGCCCGCGTTCCGATGGTGGCCCGGATGCCTATCGGGATCCGCGGCGGGATCGCGGCACAGCATTCCCAGTCACCGGAAGCCTGGTACACCCACGTGCCGGGGTTGGTCGTCGTCACCCCGGCGACGCCAGCCGACAATCGGAGCCTCCTTAAAGCCGCGATCCGTTGCGACGACCCGGTCGTCTACATGGAACACAAGGGGCTGTGGGGTGTGTCCGGAGAGGTCGACGAAACCGATCAGGATCCGTTGCCCCTCGGCGTCGCGAAGACCTTGCGGAAAGGCAGCGACATCACGGTCGTGAGCTGGGCGGCTCAGGTCGGCGTTGCGATCGAGGCCGCCGAGGCCCTGTCCGGCGACGGCATTTCGGCCGAAGTCATCGATCTTCGCACCCTGTACCCGTGGGACCGCGATGCGGTTATGAACTCGGTCGGCAAGACCGGGCGACTGCTGGTAGTCCACGAGGCGGTCCGGGTGGGCGGTTTCGGGGGCGAGATCGCGGCGGAGGTCGCGGAAAGTCTGGGTGTACCCGTGGCGCGGCTCGGTGGCGAGCGAATCCCGATCCCGTTCTCGATTCCGCTGGAGGAGGCCTACAAGATCAAGGCTGACCGGATTGTGGGCCGGGTTCAGGAGATGCTAGCCTAGTTTTGCTGACCGGGTGACAACAACTCGACGAATGCGATGCACGTCATGCCCGCCGTCGCCCCCAGTCCGCGCGCTGTTTCGTTGACGTGCGAAATGATGCCGTCTTCGTAGCAGGACCGGGCATCACCGATACGCGCACTGTCGGCAGAGACGGTTGCCGCCGCAATCCCGCGATTGTCCAAGTCGGGCAGGCGCGATGGCGAGTGCGACCCCGCATCGTGGAACACGGCACCCAGAACGTCGGGGCGATTGCCCCAGGTCGGTGCTTTCCGGAGGACCTCTCCGTGGGAGGCGGTAACGACGATGGCCCCTTCGTCCTCGGGCCGGACAAGCGATGTGGAATCGCAGCCGATCACAGGTGGCCGCCCGGTCTGGTCGCGGATCGTGAAGCGCGCCTCCTCAAACGGTTCGGGTACGTTTTGGACCCCAGGGGTCGCAGCCATGGCCTGCGCACATATCATTGTCGGCTGTCCGGGTGTGCATCCGACGGCGCGCGCGGTCTCGTTCACGTGGCTGATCCGGCCCTTTTCGGCCATTGAGACGCCGTCGCCAATGCGTGCGCTCCGGTGGTCGACGGTCGCCCCGGCGACACCCAATTCATCCAGGTAGGGCAGGGAATTGATGCCAGCCGCATCCTTGCCGATCCCAGCATCGTGCAGGATCACGCCCCGGATGCCCGATTTCGCCGCCAGGTAGCCCGCATAGACCGCACCGTGAGAGGCGGCGATCGCTACCTTACCGGCGGAATCCGGGCCGAATTTGGTAACGGAATCCAGTATCAGGACGTCTGTATCGCGAATGTCTGGTTTCACCGCGTTAAGCCTGATTAAGCAACGTAACCACTGGTTAAGAATGGGTCTCGATTAAGTAGAGCTATTTACAACTGGTTTCACAGAATTCGCGCAAATATGCACGGTATTTCGAGATTATACGGGCCGGTTCGGCCGTCCTAGCAATCCGCGTGCAATAACACCGGCCTGAATTTCCGCAGCACCTTCAAAGATGTTCAGGATTCTAGCATCGCAGAGGATACGACTAATGTCGTACTCCTCGGCGTAACCGTTGCCTCCATGAATCTGCAGGCCGTTGTCGGCATTCGACCAGGCAACCCGCGCACCCAGAAGCTTCGCCATGCCAGCCTCGATGTCGCAACGCTGGTCGGAATCCTTCTGCCGGGCCGCGAAATAGGCGAGTTGGCGGGCCATCATGGTCTCGGTCGCCATCCAGCCGAGCTTGCCGCCGACCCGGGCGAACTCGACGATAGGGCGTCGGAACTGTTCGCGATTCCCGGCGTAACCGAAGGCGACCTCGAGCGCGTTCTGGGCCACCCCGGTGGCGCGGGCGGCAGTCTGGATCCGGGCGGTCTCGAACGAGGTCATGAGCTGTTTGAACCCGTCGCCCTCGCGCCCACCGAGCAATCCGTCGGCGGCGACCTCAAACCCGTCGAATCCGAGCTCGTATTCCTTCATGCCGCGATAGCCGAGGACGCGGATTTCCGATCCGCTCATGCCGGCGGCGGGGAAGGGGGCGTCTTCCGTGCCGCGCGGCTTGTCGGCCAGGAACATGGATAGGCCCCGATAGCCGTCCTCGTCGGGGTCAGTGCGCACCATCAGGGTCATCATGTCCGTGCGCGCGGCGTGGGTGATCCAGATCTTGTTGCCCTTGACCCGGTAGACATCGCCCTCGCGGGTGGCGCGGGTGCGAATATGGGCGAGGTCAGAGCCGTGATTGGGCTCGGTGAATACGGCCGTTGGCAGGTTATCTCCCGACGCGATGGGTCCGAGATATTTCTGCTTCTGCTCCGGCGTGCCGTTCAGGCGGATCAGTTCGGCGGCGATCTCGGATCGCGTGCCCAGCGAGCCAACGCCGATATAGCCGCGCGAAAGTTCCTCGGTGACCACGCACATGGCCACCTTGCCCATGCCTAGCCCGCCGTCCTCTTCTGGCACTGTCAGCCCGAAGACGCCCAGGTCCGCCATGTCCTTGATGACATCGAGCGGAATCAGTTCGTCGCGCACATGCCAGCCATGGGCGTGGGGCGCCACCCGCTCGTCGGAGAAGCGGTGGAATTGTTCGGCGATCATCGCGTGGGTCTCGTCGTGTCCCCGGTCGCCGAAATCGCCGGACCGGTCGTGCAATGCCTCGGCGATCGCCTGGCGTACGGCGATGCCGTCGCCTGTGGCCATCAACTGGCGCGCGGCCGCCCCGTTGAAGAACTCGGCCTCGTCGAGGCCCAGATCGCCAGGCCTGACGATCTCGTCCTGGCTCATGGCGATGCCGTGCTTGAGCTGCTTCAAATAGGCGCCGAAGCCCGACGACAGGATCAGATGCTCCAGATCGCCCAGTCGGCCATCGGCGTCCAGGCGCTCGGCCCAGCCAAGCAGCTGTTCGAGGGCCGCGGCATAGGTCGCCATCCAGGCGAACCCGTGGATTGCGTACTGGTGCTCATTTAGGAGCGCCGGTTCGACGGGGCCGCCCGGCGCGGCCAGTGCGGTCGCGGCACGTTGCGCGGCATCGCGGTAGGCGAAGACATCGTCCAACGCCTCTCGGCAACGCCCGGTCAGCTCATCCGTGGTCTCGGCAAGGGCACTCATGCTGTGAACTCCGCGTTTGCGGTCATGGCCGTGACACCGTCGTTGCGCTGGGCCTCCAGCGCCGCGCCGTCGCCGTCGTCGCCGCCGACCAGGTGGAAGGGCACGAAGTCGAACAGGGGCGCGCGGCCGCGGAAGCCGAAGCTCTCGATCGTCCGCCCGGTCTGCGCTTCGGCAAATCCGGCCAGCAACGTGGCGGTCAGCGGCCCGGTCACGACCAGGCCCGGATAGCCTTCCTCGTCGCGTGTGTACTCCCGGTCAAAATGGATGCGGTGGCCATTGAAGATGAGCGCCGAATAACGGAACAGCATCACGCCATCCACATGCACCTGCTCGTGCCAGCCCTCGCCCGGCGGGGTCCACGCATCGGGCCCGGGCGCTGGGGTGTCGCCGCCGCCGGCGATATAGAGGATGTCGTGGGTGTCGGTGATACGTGTCTCGCCGCCCTGGGAGATCGTGTATTCCGCCGTGGCGAGCACCATGCGTCCCGCGCGGCCTTCCTTTTTGGCCAGCGCGGTGATGGTGCCGGTGCGGGTTGCCTCCTCGCCGATCACCAGCGGTTTGTGGATGGTCATGCGGGCGCCGGCAAACATCCGGCGCTGTAGTTCCACGGGCGGGAAGAAGCCGCCGCGCTCCGGGTGGCCGTCGGTGCCGATCTTTGCCATTGGCGCGCGCGGCAGGAAATACACCCAGTGCCACATAGCGGGCAGGGCGGCGCCGTCCTCGATACCGTCCTCGGGCCGGTCGAGTGTGGCGGCGAGTTTGCGTGCTTGGGTCGCGTCGATACGCTCGGTGATGGTCTCGACCTGGGGCGTCCAGTCGCCATATGAGATGTCGGTCATATCGCCTCCGGGCCGGCGACCACGCCGGCATCGTGAAGTTTTCCGATCTCGCCGTCGGTGAGGCCGAGCTCGCCCGAGAGGATCTCGTCGGTATGTTCGCCCAGCACTGGTGCGCGCTGCGCCTCGCGGGGCGCCGATCCGAAGGCGTGGGGGCTGCCCGGCGCCAGGTAACGGCCTACGCCCGGCTGGTCGATCTCCCGGAACAGCGGGTTGGCGGTGGATGCGCGCGGGTCCTCGGCGACCATCTGCTCGAAGGTCTGGTACGGCCCCCAGCAGACATTGTTGGCGTCGAACACGCTCCGGATATCGTCCAACGTGTGGGTGGCGCACCAGGCGCCGATATGTTCGTTGATCGCCTCGCGGGCGTCGTAGCGGTGTTCCTCGCGGGTGAAATCCATGCCCCGCTCGTCTTCCAGCGCCGCCATGACCGCGCCCGTCTCCGTCGCCTCCACCAGCTTCTTCCACTGGGAGACGGAGACCGCGATGATCATCACCCGGCGCCCGTCGCTGGTCTCGAAGTCGCGGCCATAGCTGCCATACACGTCGTTGCCGATATTGGGCCGGGATTCGCTGTTGATCTGCACCTCGCCGATATAGCCGAGATTGCCGACAGTGGCGAAGGCCATGTCGGCCAGCGACAGGGAGACATACTGGCCCTCGCCGGTGCGCCGGCGGTGGCGCTCGGCGCCCAGCAGGCCGGTCGCCGCGGCGTAGCCGGTGGAGACGTCCCAGCCCGGGAACACGTGGTTGACCGGCTCGCCCTCCGAGCCCGGCCCGGTGACATAGGGAAAGCCCACCGCGGCGTTGACCGTGTAGTCGACGGCGACCGAGCCGTCGGGATTGCCGATGATGTTCAGCGCGATCAGATCGTCGCGCCTCTCCTTCAGCGTGTCGTAGGAAAGCCAGCCGCGCATGGGGAAGTTGCTCAAGAGGATGCCCCGGTCCTCGCCGGGCTGGGTGATCAGGCTCGCCAGCAGCTCGCGGCCCTCGGGCTTGCGGAAATCCACCGCGATCGAGCGCTTGCCCTTGTTCAGGCCGGCCCAGTAGATCGAGTTGCCGTCCTTCGTCACCGGCCAGCGCCGGTAGTCGATGCCGCCGCCGACCATGTCGAAGCGGATCACATCGGCGCCCATCTGCGCCAGCGTCATGCCGCAGGTCGGTGCGGCCACGAAGGCCGAACCCTCGATTACGCGCATTCCGTCCAGTACGCCGCTCATCGTCTCTCCGCCAAGCAATGTTAGTATGGGCCTCGACCGGCCGTTTATGGCCGCGACCATATCATTTTTGCGGAGTGTCACGAATGTCCCAGGGCACAAAACTCACGGCCGAACAGCTGGCCGCGGCAGCCAATCTCGCCTCGTCCACGATCCACGAGGCGGCGGGCCGAATCGGGGCCCTGCCGGCCGCCATCAAGCCGGTGGCGCCGGGGATGAAGATCTGCGGGCCGGCCTTCCCGGTGAAGGGGCCACCGCTCGACAATCTGGCGCTCCACTTCGGGATCGACGAGGCCCAACCCGGCGACGTGATCGTCGCCGATGTGGGCGGCCATCATGAGGGCGGCTATTTCGGCGAGGTGATGTGTACCTCGGCCAAGGCGCTGGGGCTGGGCGGGCTGGTGATCGATGGTTGCGTGCGCGACGGGGCGGAGCTGGCCACCGTGGGCTGGCCGGTCTTCGCGCGCGGCCTGGCCATGCGCGGCACCCTCAAGGATCTGAACGGCGATCTTTACATCAACCAGCGGATCACCCTGGGTGAGGCGATCATCGAGTCCGGAGACCTTGTGGTCGGCGACACGGACGGGGTGGTCGTGGTTCCCCATGCGATGGTGGACGATGTCATCGCGGCCTCGATCCAGCGCGAGGCGAACGAGGCCGAGACCATGAAAATGCTCGCGAAGGGCGAAACGACGCTGGTGAAGATGCGGGGCTGGGAGCGGGGTTAGCCCTGCCTAGTCGAACAATGCCACGGCCCGCGTCCAGCCGGCCGTGCCGCCGCGGATCTTGGTGGGAAAGCACACGACTGTGAACCCCTTGTCGGGCAACTGTTCCAGGTTCTGCAGCTTCTCGATCTGACAATAAGGCTCCTCGATCCCGGCATAGTGGCCCTCCCATATGATCGAGGCATCGCCTGTCTCCTTCCAGCGTTCTGCCGTGTGCTTGAAGGGCGCATCCCAGGTCCAGGCATCCGTGCCGCACACCCGGATCCCGTGTGAGGTGAGATAAAGCGTCGCCTCGCGCCCCATGCCGCAGCCGCAATCGATGTAGTCGTCGCGGCCATAGGCTGCTGCCGCGCTGGTGTTGACGAGCACGATATCCAGCGGCTGCAACTCGTGGCCGATGCGCGCCAGCTCCGCCTCGATATCGGCTTCGGTGACCAGATATCCGTCGTCGAAATGGCGGAAATCGAACTTCACGCCGGGCCGCATGAACCAGTCGAGAGGCATCTCGTCGATCCCCGGCATGGGGTCGCCGTTCTTGTCTACCGGGTGATAGTGCTTCGGCGCGTCCACATGGGTGCCGTTGTGGGTCGCCAGCGTGATCGTCTCGTATGCCGAAGAGACCCCGCCCGGCAGATCGGCTGGGTCGAGGCCCGGATAGAGCTTCTGCAGCCTTTCAAGGTTGTCGCCGTGTTCCATCATAGAGATGGAAGGGCGCATGGACGCCGGGTCGACGACGATCTTGTCGTCCAGCGCCATGGAGATGTCGACGATCTTCGAGGGCAGGGAGAGCATGGGGTGGTTCCTCTTACAGTTCTATTCGTGATGTCCGGGCTTGATCCGGGCATCTCAGCCCCGGCCGATATCAGATGCGCGGATCGAGTCCGCACATGCCGCGGAAGGCTAGGTGAGGTCAGTCTTCGAGCCCGTAGGGGTTGGTCGCCAGCGTCGGCCACATGTCCGTGCGCGGGGGCGAGAAAAACTCCACGATCTCGCAATCCTCTACATACCAGACCTCGTGCTCGATCCCTCCGGGGATGAGCACCAGGTCGCCTACCGTGCAGGTCGCCACCTCGCCGGTCCCGAACTTGTATTCAAAGCGGCCCTTGCGCAGCCAGGTGATCTGTTCGTTGGGGTGGGAATGGGCTGGAATGTGTGTGCCAGCCTCGAACTTGGCCCATAGGCCCTGCACTTGATCGCCGGCAAGCACCTTCACCTCGCCGCCCGGCATTTTGTGGGCCGGGATGTCGTCCAGCTTGTGGATGAGGCTGTCGTGACGGGTGGTCTGTTTTTCTTCGGCCATAGCGGGTCTCCAGTTGTTTCATTCGGGGGCGTTGGTCCGTATGATCGCACCGAATTGAGGTCAACGCACCCGTCCCGCGCATCGCGCCGCGAGAAGGGTTCTGAGGGAACGTTGAAATGGTGAAACTCGCGACATCCGACATCAAGACCACCGAGGTCCTTGGCTGGAAGGGGCTGCACCTGTTCCACTTCATGGGCTCGTCCTGTTCCCAGAAGACCCGGATCGCGTTTGCGGCCAAGGGCGTGGAGTGGGAGTCCCACCATGTGGACATCGCTCATTTCGAGAATTTCACCGAGTGGTTCATGGGCATCAACCCGCGCGGCCTGATGCCGACCCTGGTACATGACGGCGATGTCCATATCGAGAGCAACGACATCATCGAATATGTCGACGGCGCCTTCGACGGGCCGAAGCTGTTTCCCGACGATCCCGAGGAAAAGGCCTTGATGGCGGCCTCGATGAAGCGCGAGGACGATTTGCACCTGTGCGTGCGGGCCCTGACCTTCCGCTATTTTCTACCGGTCGAGATGATGCGCAAGGACGACAAGGCGGTGGACGTCTACGAGGCCGAGGGCGCCGAGACGGTCGGCGGCGAGGTCGACGGGCGCAAGGCGATCGAGGTCGATTTCTGGCGCAGGATGAACGCCAATGGCGGCATCACCGACGAGCAGGTCGTCGAGGCGGCCGGGGAGTTCCTGACCGCCTTTGGTGAACTCGAGGAGCGGCTGGACGGGCAGGACTGGCTGCTGGCCAGCGGGTTCTCCGCACTCGATATCGCCTGGTGGATCACGGTGTTCCGCATCACCTCCATGGGCTTCCCGACGGATCGTTTCCCGCGACTTCTCGTCTGGTATGAGCGCATCGCGGCACGCGAGGACTTCAAGCGCGAGGTCGCGAACCCGCCCGAGATCGCCGAGATTTCCAAGGCCCACCAGGAGAAATGCGCGGCCGAAGGCAAGTCCATGCAGGACGTGATGGCCGCCGCCGGGCTTTAGGAAGAACACGGAACCTCCCCCTTCGAGACGGTGCGTTCGCGCCTCCGTAGGGTGAGGAACTGAAGCGGGGTTACACCTCTCCAGGGTGAGGCGCTTGTATCCTCTGTAAGCCTCATCCTGAGGAGCGCGCGTCGCGAGCGTCTCGAAGGAGAGGCGAACTA
>MDTE01008237.1_pt1 | contig 11283 bp, 4 predicted proteins | sample 811231 | NCBI WGS metagenome assembly MDTE01 (sample SAMN05326651, study PRJNA326480) | marine metagenome | isolation source: seawater | place: Indian Ocean: Red Sea | collected 2010 | reverse complement strand
TCAGCGCATCTAGATCGCCGTCGCCGTCGAAATCTAGCATCGCCATCTGCGCCGCCCCGTAGGAGGGCGGCCACTGGATTTCGTAGGACCGCGCGAAGCGACCGTCCTCCGCGCCGTAGTGGATATACAGCCCTTCGGCCGCCTGTCCCATCAGCACGGCGATATCCGCACGCCCGTCGCTATTGAAGTCGTGAATTCGCGTGCCCAACGCGCCGGGCACGTCGTGCAGGATGTGCTCGATATAGGCGCCATCGGCGCCTTGTTCAAACCACGACAGATGCCCCGCCAGATAACCGAACTCCGACACCGCGATATCCTCATCGCCGTCGCCGTCGAGATCGCCGTACGATGCCTGGGTCGGCCGTGACAGGCCCTTGAGCAGCCGGCGCCCCGGGGCGATATAGCGGCCGTCCACCTGCTTGAGTTCCATCAATTCGCCGCGCGGATGGTCCGAGGGAAATACCGAGCCGATCATCAACACCCGCGCCGCGTCCGGACGCAGGTCCAATCCCACCGGCGCGCTGGGCAGCCGCACTTGCTGCTGTAATTGGCCATCGGCGCCCAACACCGCCAGCGAACTTTCCGCACCATTGCCAACAAAGATCTGGCCGTCGATGATTTTTACCAGCGTGGCAAAAGGCGTAATGGGACGATAGGGGGATTTGAATGGCGCAAAGAGATCCAGGTCCGACCGCACGGGCGCTTTTGGACCGGGCGCTATTGCCTCTTCCGGCGCCGCCGCCAGATAGTAGTCGACGATTTGCCGCCAGTGCTCCGCTGCGACCAGCGCCGTGTCCGGGAATACGCCGGCCGTTTCGACGATCCGGCGGGCCACTGGATCGGTCGGCTTGCGGAATTCGTCGCGCGGCGGCGGCAGACCGCCAGTCCCCACCGGAATGCCCAGACGCAATTCGAGAAAGGGCAGCGCGTAATCGCGCAGGGTCTGGCGGTCGAGCAGGTCCGGCTCGGCGAAGAGGTGACAGCCCTGGCAGTAGAGCTTGGCCAGGCGCCGGCCCTCCGGTTCACCGGGATCTACGGGCAGGATGTCCTGGTGTTTTACCGGCGCGGGAGCGGGCGCCGGCAGCTCTTCCCTGGCGGCGCAACCCCCGTATAGCGCCAGGCAAGCTAGCAGCGGGAGGATCAATAGGCCACGGCCACCGTGCGCAATACCCGGGTGCGGTCGGCATCGAGCCCCCCGGCGTCGGCGGCCACCTTGAGCAGCGCGTAGTAAATGCCCGGCGGCACCCTTGCGCCGCCTGCGTCCGCGCCGTCCCAGGCGATCTCGTATTCGCCGGTGCTCGTCGCGCGGCGCTCGACCAGTTTGCGCACCAGCCTTCCACCCAGGTCGTACAGCGCGACCTCGACCGGACTGTCGGCGTCGAGGCGCACCACCTTGAAGGCGAACACCGCCTGGTCGTTGATCCCGTCGCCATTGGGCGAAAAGGCGCGTGGACGCACCGCCACGTCTAGCAGCAGGCCGCCCCTACTAGCATCGCCGACCAGGGTCGTCGAATTGCCCTCGACCGCGGTGAGCGCATTGCCCGGGTCCACCCGCTGCCAGGTCCCCTCGCCCTCGGCACTGTTCTGCAGCGACGCCCGCAACACCGCCCCCATGCCAAAGAGCGCGGTGCGGAAATCCAGACGCACGAGATCGACGCCTGATCCGGGACCGATCTCGGCAAACGACAGCCGCAGGCTGTCCGCACCCGTGGGCATTACCTCGACGCCGGCGACCTCGAGCCCGGCCATGTCGGCCCCAGCAGCGAAGTCCTCGGCCCGCCCCGCGTAGAGTCCCGCGAAAGACAGTGCCATATCAGCCGGCGCCGCCAATAACAACTGGTCGAAACCCGGGTCGCGCGTGCCGAAATCGGGGCGCACGTAGAGCGAAAAGGGCTGCTCCACGCCCAGCGAGTCGACCCGGAAGGGCGCGACCTCGCCCAGCAGGCCCTGCGCCACCGGGCTGGTAAAATTGAGGCGGATCGAACGCAGCGTGGCGCTGAGGTCGGGATCTTCGGAGCGCAGCGTCGCCCGCACCTTGAGGAATTCGCGCGGACTCGGCGAAGTAATCGCGCTGCCGGCGGGATCCTCGTACGGCGCACTCCAGCCGCTCCAGTCGTCGCCCTCCACCTCTTCGGCAATAATATCTCCCTTGAAGATGTCGAGCAGGGTGGGATTGTTGTATTCCGTCTCGGTGATCTCGGTGCCATCGCTCTTGAAGTAGTGCAGCACCTCGCTTAACTCATTGCCGGTCCGCGTCTGCACCTCGACGCTGGTACCCGGCGGCGTATCGGCGTCCCACTCTATCGACAGCAGATTGCGCCGTCCGCCCAACCGCACTAGGTCGGACTCCAGCGAAACTTCGGGCTGAAAACCCCGACCGTAGAGCTGCACTGAGGCGGGAAAGCCGCGGTGCCCGCCGACCGCCGTAATGAGTTGTTCCCAGACCATGCGAAAGAAGCGCATCTTGACCAGTGCGAAGTCGTGACCCTCGAATTCCTTGCGCGTGCTCGACTGCTGGCGACTGGCCACAGTGGTCCACTTGAGGCTGCCGTCGGCGTTGAGTACACCATCGGAGGCATCGAGCCGGTAGGAGGGAAAGCTGAAGCGGTCGCGGAGGGCCTGGCCACCGTAAGCGATGCGGAAGGTGTCGATCCAATAGCTCGATCCCAGATCAAAAGTCAGATGGCCCTCGGGACCGGGAATCGTCTGGCGGTCGAAGGAGAAAATCAGATCCACATAGGTCTGCACATTGCCGTCGATGGTCCGCCCCACCGGCAGATTTTGCGAAGCAGAGACATCGCCACCGCGCGCCAGTGCCGCGATCAGCGCGTCGTCGCCCTCGTGCCAGACCTCGAGTTCGGCAAGCCGCGGCCGCTCCCAGCGATAGTGCTCCACCGCGCCTTGCTGATCGACCGGCAGTTGCGCATAGTCCGCCACTGCGACCTCGGTCAAGCGCCCGTCGCGCTGCAGTTTGTGGTAGACGATGGCGCCCCTTTCACCGGCGGGCAACGCCTGGTACTCGTCCTCGCTGACCGCGAAGCCACGATCGAAATCCGAGCCCCGCACCACCACCTGTATCAGCCGCACCCCGGTACCGGCAAACTCCTGCTGCGGCACCGATATCGCCGAGGTCGGCGGCGCGTTGATCGGCTGTTCCGACAATTCTTTCGCCTCCGCCTCCGTGCTTTCGCCCAGTGCAATCTCCAGCAGACGTTCGGTCTTGTTCGGCTTTAGGGTGCGCCACACCGTATCGAACTCGGGCTCTTCCGATGCGATAAACTTCTCCGGCACCTCGCCGTCCGATATCAGCACATCGTATTGCAGGAAGGGGTCGCCCAAGCCTTCTTCGGCGAACTTGAGCACAATGCGCTTGGCAATCACCAGCCGGCCCAAATCCACGGTAAACCACCACTGCGAGCCCAGTTCGAACACATCCGCCACCGGATCGGGCTCCCAGTAGGTCGTGGGATCGCCATCGAGCACATTGAGTACGCCCGGCGCGTTGGATCCGGCGACAATCGCATCGGTCAAAGTGATTTCCTCCGCTGCCTTCTCCCGCGCCAGATCCTCGGTCGGGTGCAATTGCAGAAAATCGACGATCTCCCGGGTGGCATTGGTGTTGCGGCGGAGGAAAAAGGGCTGTACCGCGCCGGCGTCGTCAATCTCGAGCGTCCCGACCGGAAACGACCAATTGCGCCAGTGCGCAGCGCGGTCTATGACCAGCTGATCGCCCGTAAGGCGGTAGCCATCCTGGGCCTCGACGACACCGGCCAGTACCAGGACTATCGCAATGCATCGCATGCGGATTCTCCTATCAGTACACCAGCGAGACGATTCGCTCTCGACCTCTGGTTCCGCCATCGGTCTCAACCTCCAATCGCAGGACGTAGAGCCCCGGCGCGAGCAGCGCGCCAGCCGGATCGCGCCCATCCCAGGTCGTAGCGAAACGGCCGCTCTGGGCTGGCCCCCGGAAGACCTCCCCAATCCGGGTGCCGCGCAAGTCGTAGACCACCAGCGCCGCCTCGGCGTCCCCGGCCACATTCAATAAATCGTACTCGATGCGCACCTGGTCGTTGATGCGGTCACCATTGGGCGTGAAGGCCGCCGGCAACAGCCGCAGCGCGCCGACCACCCGGCCGCCGAGTTCGGCCAGCCCGACGCTCAGCGTGTTGCCCTCGACCAATTCGACTACCTCGCCCGGCGTGACCACCTGTCGCACTTCCAGAGGCCGCATGCTATCGTAGACCCGACCAGAAAACAGCGTGCCGTACTTGAAAACCTGGCTGCGGAAGACCACCTCGATCAACTCGCCGTCGCGCGATTGGTCCACGCGCGGCACCGCGATCTCAAAACCCCGCTCGTCGAGGCGCACGACCTCGAAGTCCACCGCCTCGCCACTGAAGCGCACTGCATCGACGCCTGCGGCGCGGGTCGGCGTGTCGATCTCAATGGTGTCAAAGCCCAGGTCGTCCACCGCCAGCCGGGGCAGCAGCAGGTAGGTAAATTCGGTGGCGACACCGGTAGCGGCGCGCAGCGGTGAGATCTCGGCCAACACCAGCGATGCCACCGGGGGCTGCGACACCGCGAATTGCAGAAAATTGAGTCGTCCCCCCGCCTCGACCTCAGACTGAAATTGTGCCCTGAATTGCACGAACTGGCGCGGACGCATCCCCTGCAGCGGTGCACTGGCCAAATCCAGATCGTACGCCGCGCTCCAGCCCTCCCAATTCTCCGTATCAGGCGTGATCCCCGCTTGCTGCGCCGTTTCTAGACGATTGTACGAGCGCAGGGTCAAAACTCGACCGCGGGTATCGAGCCGGGTGCGCTCGTCGCCTCTAAAAGTGTTGCGCCAATAGGTATTGGGATCTGCGTCGGCACCGGCGCGCATGCTGATGTCGATGCGCGCCCCGGCATCGACCTCTGCATCCCAGCTCAAATCGCCCAGCGCCGCGGCACCGCCCAGATCGATGACATTGGAAACGTAATTGGCCGTTGGGGTGAAACCCTTGCCATAAATTTCGAACTCGGCGATCTCCCATATGCCCTGGGTATTTTCCGGCGCCTCGAAGAGCATGCGGCGGATCGGCACCGGCGGCAGGTCGAGCTCGACCACAGAGGCGGTGTTCTCCTCAGTGCGGAAGGCGATATCGAAATCGAATATCGAACCGCGGGTACCCGCCTTGTACTCGCGGGTGCCCTCCTTGAGCGGGTCGCCGTCACTCACACCGACGATGAAACGCTGGACGAAGCGGTCCTCCTCGAAGCGCTCGCGTGGGTAGAACTTGACGCGCTCGACCGTAAAATTGCTGCCGAACTCAAAAATCAGACTCTTGTTGCGCACCCCGATACCCGAAGTAGTCCAGTGCCCGTCACCGAGAAATACGGTCTCGACATCCTGGTCCCACAACACCGCTTCGGTGTCGCCGCTCCGCTCCCAACCACGCCAGACCAGCGTCCGTACCCGACCGCCGCGCTCCTTGAGCTGGGGCGTCAGATTGACCGACGGGTCGAGTTGCTCCGGTTCGATAAAATCCGGGTCCAGCACCAGCGATTCGGCCAGACCGTGCTGGGCCGCTTCTGCACCCGCCCACTCGAGCTGGACAAACTCCACCCCCTCCGCCAACTCGGGCTGCGGCAAAGAAGAACCGCCGATGCGGTAAACCGTCAATGCCTCCGCCTCCGTCGCCGACCACGCGACCGCCAATGCGGCTAAGGTCTTCAGCATGTGCTTGCTCCGCAGTACGGTCATCACAATAATACGATGCCTCCAGCTACCTAAAGACTGGCGAAAATCGACAGAAAAGCCAGACCCGCAGTCCGTGCCTCGCGCTCGCGCTCGACCACTTCCAAAGAGCGCCGATCAAAGCGCAAACCCAGCAGCGTCGTCAAATTATAACCGAGGTACTCGCGCTGATTGCTCAATTGCGCCGCCCACACCATGCCGCGGAAATCGCCGGTGGGCACATTGGCCGCCAGTTCGTCCTCGTCGCGCCGCAATTCGAAAAAGAGGCGCTGCTCGAAACCCAGTTCGAGCTCGGAGCCCCGCATTAGCGGAAAGCGCACCAACAGTGACGCTATCGCGTCCCACGACCGCTGCCTTTGCTGGGCCAACGCGAAGGGCGAGGCGCTGATAAACTCGCTCTTGAAGCGGGGCGCAACGCGCGCTGGCCCCCAGGCGAAGACGGCGTCGATCTTGTCGATCAGCCCGACAAAGCCAGATGTCTCGCGACCATTGCGGGCCAGCGGCCCCAGCGGATCGAATTCGACCACCGGCTCCCCTGCCGCATCGAGGAGTTGCGCCCCCGCATCGTCGCGAGCGTACACTTTAGCCGCATCGCGTTGCCGCCACCACTCCCACTTAAAGCGATGCCTGGTCGTCCAGTGCCGCGGGCTGTTGTAGCGCCACTCGGCGTAGAAGGCGTTGATCCAGGTGTCCTCAGCCGCCAGCGGATCGGGCACGGCCACATTGCGCCCACTGGTCTGACCGGCGGCACCAAACTCCAGAGTCGGCATAATCCACTGCGCCAGCGGGTCGGCGATGGTATCTTGTGCCCGCTTCAACATGTCGAAGACCCGCACTCGTCCGCGCCCAGGGAGATCCTTCTCATAGGTGAAAATCCCGTAGGCGGTGTGATTCTTGCGGTCTGCCTTGCGCATATCCTGGCGCAAATAGCCCAGCGAGAGCCGGCCTTCGGCGCCCAATTCGGCGCTGGCGTAGGCATTGTAGCCCCAGTGGTCTTTTTTGTACGGATAGTCGGGCAGATCGTCATTTTCGAAACGCTCGGCCCAACCATTATTATTCAAATCGAGCCCGAAGAGGAATTCCGGCCGATCCGAATTGTGGCGCAGGAAGGGCTCCTCGTAGTCGGGAAAGAAATTCTCGCGGTCGCCATTGCTGTTCTGGTTGAAGTCGGAGATAAAATCCCCGTTCTCGTCGTAGCCGGGAAACACCGCCGGGTCGGCGACGCCGTCGGAACGGATCTGAAACCGGCCCAGCGCAGTAGACTGCGGCGGCACCAGCCCGCCCTGGAAGAAGCGCTTCTGATCGGGATGCCGGTCGTGGTCGTCGTTGTCGTCTACAAAATCGTAGAGCCGGTCGGTGGCCTCGGGTGAATAATCGACCAGCCCGCGGCCATCCACCGGCTTGAAGCTGGTCGCGTAGCCGTCGTCCATGCCGAAGCCCTCGACGAACAGGCGCCACGAGCCGACGTGCCGCGCCATATTGAACATCCAGCCGACAGCGTGATCATCGCCAGCGATGCCCGAAAAGGCGCGGTGCTCCTCGCGCACGGTCGAGGGAAACTGGCGAAATTGGCTGCTGACGTTGAATTCGCCGTAGAAATCGAAACCGACGACGTCGCGTAACTCGGCGCTGACGCCAACGATCTGGCTGGCCGTCGGCAGGCCGTAGTCGAAGACCACTTCGCGCGGGTTGAATTGGTTTTGCACATTGCCGTCGGCCCGCGCCACGGTCAAAAACTGCGGGATGCCGATACGGCTATTCTGGCGATCGGAGGCCACCTCGACTCGGTAGTCGTTGGCCAGTACCAGGCGGAAGCGCACATTGCTGATACGGGTGATGGCATCGTCGGCCTCATCGAGACCCAGATCTAGCGCGCGCTGCAATGCCAGCCGCAAGGTCCCCTCCTCGCTTTCGCCCTCCTCGGCGGCGAGCGCGTACTGCAAAACGATGCTCTCGTTGCCGTCGGCGCGCAAAAATCCGCCTCTTTCTTCCCCGCCTTCGATAACCGGTGCGAAACCGACGCTGCCACCCGTGAACGTCGTATCCTTGAAGACCATCTGTACCCCACCCGCCACCGGCACCTCGCGCTGGAGCGCCGTCGTTATCTCGACCGCAGCCCCGAACAGCACCGGTCCGCCCACTCCGTCGGCCGGCGAGTCGTCGGACAGCCGCACGATCAGTTTGTTGAGCCGCCGCCCCAGTTGCCCGGTAGTCAATACCCCCTTGAGCGGGTTGCCTTGGAAGCTCTCGCGATTACCGGCGCCATTGTGGGCGTTAACCAGAGTCAGGCCTAGGGTTGCAGCGGCGCCGAAATCGGCTTCGAGACGGCCGGCCATCAGATTGGTGAAGTTGTCCTGCGAGGCCGTGGGGATATCGGGATCGATTTCGATAATTGGCAAGCTGGGCCGCGAGAACAGGCCGGTGAAGCGCGTGCGCTTCGAGGCGAAGTTGGTCACCACCCCATTGAAGCCGACCTTGCGGAAGGTCATCGGGGTCAGGGTCGCAAAAATCTCGTCGCCAACCATCAGCGAATAACTGAAATCGCCGCTATTGTCCGAGGAGATGATCAGTCGATTGAACCAGGTCGCGTAGCGCTGCTCCTTGGTCAACTGGCTGCTCTCAACAGTGCGCGCCTGGGTCTGGCGCCAGTCGTAGACCAGCCAGCCGCGAGTGACCAGCTTGCCGTAGGCATCGTAGAAATACGATCCCTCCTGGCCGCGGTCAATATAGCGGCGGTAGGGCTCGCTGGCGTAGTTGGTGTAGCGCCACTGACGGCGACCGTACTCCTCGAAGAGCTCCTGCGGCATATACCAGCGCATGACCGTCGGATCCAGTGCCCCCATCATCACACCGGGCCCCAACGCGTTGAAGCGGACGCCCCCGCTTTCGCGTTGTCCCAAGCGGTGGCCGTAATCGGCCTGGGCGCTGGCCTGAACGGCCAGGCACAGCAGCCATAATAGCGCGATCTCAGCTCTGCGCCGCACCTGTGCCCACTTTTCGCAAATTTTCCTCGTGGATGGTCACCGGGTACTTGTGGCGCAAATTGCGCACAAATTGTACGTAGTCCCGCTTCGACTTGTCGATTTGCACATAGGCCCGGGCACGGCGCTGCGATTCGCCATGGTAGGGAATCGGCTCGCGGACCCGCTCGAGCACTTTGAACACCGAATAGCCCTCTTCGGTCTTGACCGGTCCTCCCACCTGCCCGACGGCGACTTCCGCCACCGCCGCGGCTAGGATCGGGAACAGACCCTGGTTGTAGACATTGAGCCGGATCAAGCCATCATGGTGTAATACGCCCTCGCGGCGGGTGTGTTGCACCACCAGCGCCACCGCATCTCCCCCTGCATCCAGCTCGCCCTGCAAGCGCCGCGCCAGCGAGTCGGTTACCACCAAGATCTCGGCGATGGTCGTGGTTTCGGGCTCGGAGAATTTCTCCGGGTGATCGTCGTAAAAGTGCCTGGCTTCCTCGGCGCTGACCTCGATGTGGCGGTCGATTTCACGCCGGCGCAGAGCGCTGAGCGTCAACTCTTCCTTCTTGACGGCCAGCAGCGCCTGGAACTCCGCCTCTTGCGCGATGCCCGCGGCAGCGATCTCGGCGGTAAAAAACAGATCGGGCAAGATCCGCAGCCGTAGCAATTCCTCCGTACGGGCAGCATCTGCCGTCCGCAGCGGCCGTGCCCTGAGCGACTCGAAGGCCTGCAAAAAATCAGCGGCGGTCAATTCGCCGCCGCGATAGCGGCAGAGTACCGCGCCCTGCTCTACTTCGCCCGCATCCGCATAGGCCGCAATAAACGACGCGATCGCTGCAGCCTGAAACTCGGGCGCATAGGCGGCGACCAGCGAATCGGTGAGCGCCTGTAACCGTTGTTGGCGCTTCTCGGCCGCCACTTCATCGACGATAAGGCGCTCCGAAGCGCTCAGGGGCGCGGGTATTTCGTCGAGTATTTTGTATATCACATAGTAGTCGCCGTGCTCGAAGATCTCGCGCACCGGCTCCGACACCGCCCCCACCGCCAGATCGAGCACGTGGGCCACAGTAACTTCTGACATCTGGTCGCGGGTCTGATAGACGCCCGTGTCGCCGCCCCGCGCAGCCGTCTCGGCGTGGACCGAATGCGCGCTGGCCAGCGCGTGAAAATCGGCTCCGGCTGCGAGCCGAGCGACGATATCGCGCGCCTGTGCCTCGTCGCCAACCATAATGCCACCCAGACGCAAGGCGCGGTGGCGACCGCTGGCGCGGTAGTGGCGCTCAACCTCCTCAGGCGCCACTTCGACCCTCGCAGCCACTTCGCGTTCGATGTATATTTCCCGCGCCCTGGCGCGCTCAAAGCGCTCGACTTCACCCAGGAACCAGGAATCCTGGGCAATCCCGGCGTCGGCGGCCTCACGCAACAACAGCTTCTTGTCGATCAGGCTCTCGAGCACCTGGCGCCGGGCTGCGGCAGGCGTTTGCCCCTGTTTCATCCCGTCGGGTATCCGCGCGTCGAACGCCGCGAACTCCCCCTCGGTAATCGGCTCGCCAGCGACTTCGGCCAGCACCAGTTCCGCCGGCTCCTGCGCACAACCGGCGCAGAGCCCCAGAGCGACTATCGCGACTTTCAAATCCCGCACCATCCCTACTCCAAACCGGCGAAGACCGTGATAAAGGTCGTCGTTTCGTTCTGGCTCTTGTCTGCTGTTGTGAACACCCCCGGCCGCGCGCTGTCCTCGATCACCCTTTCGGTAAGCGTGCGACCGAAGCGCAGGCCGACCTGCGTAGTCAGGCGGTAGCCCTGATAATCCGAGGTCGTCGATAACTGCACTGCGACATTGGTCGAGCGCAAATCCCCGGTCTCCTGCAGCAATCCCGCCGCCTTCAGCGCCTCCTCGTCCTGGACCCGGTCGCTGAACCACAACTGCTCCAGCCCCGCCTCGACCACCGTGTGTCGCATCACCGGCAGTCGACCGATCAACTGCAGGGTCAACGCCCATTCATCGCGCTCGGGATCTCCCTGGATAAAGGACGTCTGGCGCAGAATCTCGCTCTTCAAGCGCGGCTGCAGGTCGACCCGGCCCAGTCCGAGGGTATAATCCACCTTGTTGATCAGCCCGAAGAAACTCGCGTCGGCGGCGAGCGGGCGGCCGATGGGGTCGCGCGGGTCGTCGGCATTTTGATGGTACAGCTCCCACTTGAGCTTGTTGACCGCATTGAGCCCTTCGACCCCCTCGTAGTCGAATTGCACGTAGGCGGTGTGGATCCAGGTGTCCTGCGCCGGTAGAATATCGCGCACCACCGGCTGGATCGGCGCGCCGACAAAGGGCGTCGGCGCGCGGCGCGCATCGGGAATTGTGTCCTCGGCCTGCTTGAGCATCTCGAACACCCGCAGGCGGCCCAGGCCGGCGTAGTCGCGTTCGAGAGTGAACAGGGCGTAATTGGTGCGATTGACGGCGTCGGTCGTCTGCGACTCCTCATCGGTGCGACCGACCGTCAAGCGCACATCCGGCGCCAGGTGGATGCCGCCAAAGACATTGTAGCCCGACCGGTCCGGTTTGTACGG
>MDTE01176998.1_pt1 | contig 11284 bp, 13 predicted proteins | sample 811231 | NCBI WGS metagenome assembly MDTE01 (sample SAMN05326651, study PRJNA326480) | marine metagenome | isolation source: seawater | place: Indian Ocean: Red Sea | collected 2010 | reverse complement strand
TTGGATTGGGCACAGGATTCTTTAATGTTGGATGATGCTGAATTGAACAAATTATTGGAGGATATCCCTGCACCAGATGCATTAGCAGGGGAGGATTGGACTGAGGCATGGGAGCCTTCTAATGATCGTGATATTGAAGATGATGAAGAATTAGGTACTACTATAGAGACTAGAGAGATTAGTTCAGGTGGGGCTGGGCAAGTAGCTGCTGCTTCTTCTATTGCTGCAGTTGAGAGACAAAGAGAAAGAGAGAAGCAATTGGCAGAGGCCAAAACAGCAGAAGAAAGGCAAGCTCTCAGAAAGGATCATGATATTTTTAGACTCTACTTAACATTTACTGGAGATGAGGCTACAATTGTGAAACAAGTCCTTGGAAACCATGCTGCTGAAAAAGTTATAGAGATGTGTAAAAAGGAAGAATCCTTAATGGAGGAGTAATTTGGCTGGAAAAACAAGTATTCCTACTGAGTCTCTAGTAAAGATGGAGACAATGTGGCTTGCTGGAGACACTGCTGAAGAAATTGCTGAAGAAGTGAATGTTCATCCTAATACTGTAAGACATCACGCTAAATCCAAAAATTGGAAAAGGAAGGGTGAAGAGGGGCCAGAATATGTTCAAAAAGTATCTGAAGTTGCTAAAACTGTTGTCATTGCTGACAAGGTAGAAAGATCCCTTCAGGAAACTGAGAAGTATATTCAGGATTCAGAAAGAGTGAGAATGATGATTCTTCAGTTTCAGGGAAGAATGTTGAAGAATCGTGATCCTACAACCAATGAACTTCTTTTGGACAAGAAAGAGGCTGACCTTATTTTTCAGTATCTAAAGTGTTGTAAGATTTCAATGGAAACCTTAACTATTGGATACATGGGTAAAAGGAAGGCATTTGGTATGGATGAAGTGATAAAGAATGATGTGAATGTTCTTCCTTGGGAGGATTGATGCCTCTCACTGCAACTCAGAAAGTCATTGCTGATTCTGATGCAAGGTTTAAGGTTGTTGCTGCAGGTAGAAGATTTGGAAAGTCCTTTCTAAGTCTTTCTTTGATGGCAAGAGTGGCCCGTTATCCTTATTCCCAGGTTTGGTATGTAACAACAACCTACTCTGCAGCCAAGAATATTATGTGGGCCTATCTCAAGGAAAAGTTGCAAAGGTTTGGTTGGGCCAAGTCCTTTCATGAAGTAGCACTACAGGCCAATTTGGTAAATGGTTCTGTGATCTCTCTGAAAGGGGCCAACAATCCAGACAGTCTCCGTGGTATTGGTTTGAATTATTTAGTAATGGATGAGGCCGCTTATCTTGAGGAAAGGGTATGGACAGAGGTTTTACGTCCTACTCTTTCTGATAAACAGGGTGGGGCTTTATTTATTTCATCCCCATCTGGTAGAAACTGGTTTTATGATCTTTGGATTGCAGGACAAGAGGAGGATGAAGAGGATTGGAAATCTTGGCAATTTACAACACTAGAAGGTGGGAATGTTCCACCAGAAGAAGTTGAGGCAGCAAGGAGGAATTTAGACACAAGAACATTTGAGCAAGAATATGAGGCAGAGTTTGTAACATACACAGGATTAGTATACTATGGATTTGATTATATGGAATCTGTTATTGACAAGGATTATGATCCTGACTTACCTGTTATGATTGGCATGGACTTTAATATTGATCCAATGACTGCTACAGTATTCCAAGAAGATGTAAATGATGGTACACTATTTATTATTGATGAGATTGAAATCTTTGGTTCAAATACTGATGAAATGGCAGAAGAAATTTTATGTAGGTATCCTGAACCTCAAATTACAGTTTATCCAGACCCTGCTTGTGTTCAAACCAGAACTTCTGCTGGTGGAAGGACTGACCTTTCTATTTTGCAAAGTTATGGATTTAAGTGTAAATTTCGCAGAAAACACCCTCTAATTAGAGATAGAATAAATTCTGTAAATTCTGCTCTATGTGCTGCTGATGGTACTAGAAAGTTATTCATTAGTAAAAGCTGTAAAAGAGTAATCAATGCTTTAGAAAGACACTCCTACAAAAAAGGAACTAACCTACCTGAAAAGGGTGGAGAAGCTGATCTTTCTCATATAACAGATAGTATTGGTTATTTAGTTGAGTATCTTTATCCAATTAATAAACAAGAGCTTGGAACTACACAAATCTTTGGAGTATAAGGTATAGATGTATTATTACAATAGCTTGATTACCCATTCAGAAGGGAAGTTTAGTGCAGAGCATCCAAAATACTCTGAATACATGAAATTGTGGTCCAAATGTAGAGACTGTTACAAAGGTGAGGAGGCAGTTAAGGATAAAAACCAGAAATATTTGCCATATCTTTCTATGCAGGAAGGAAGTGAGTATAAAAACTATAGAGATAGGGCAATATTTTTAAATGTGATGAGAAGGACTATTCATGGATTAGTGGGGGCCTCCCTTAGAAAAACACCTATTATCAAAGTTCCTTCCAGAATGGAATCCTATTTAGAAGACATGGATCTTCAAGGGATGACCATTGAAGAGTTGCTTCAAAAATTACTTACAGATTTATTGATTACTGGAAGGGTTTCTGTAGTAGTTGATAGGAATGAAAATAGTAGATGCTATGCAACATGCTATTCTGCAGAATCAAATATAAATTGGAGATTTAATAATAATATTCCAATTATGTCTGTCTTTGAGGAAGAGATTGATATAACTGAAGATGGTTTTGAACATGAGTTAAGTCAACAGTACCGTATTTATGATTTTGATGAAAATGGGAATCTTCGTGTTCGTGTAGCAGTTGAGAGGCTTCCAACAGAAGATGAAGAATTAAATGAGGATGATAATAAGAATACATTTGAAATTATTCATGAAACCTACCCTTCATTTAGGGGAGAAGGGTTAAGGGAAATACCTGTTTTTGTTATGAATTCTACTGGTTTGGGGATGGACACAATTTCTCCTCCTCCTCTCATCGACCTTGCAAATATTTCTCTTTCCCATTATCGTACTTCAGCCGACTTAGAGAATGGCAGGCACTTCACATCTCTCCCACAGGCATGGGTAACTGGAGTGGATGTGGACGAATATCGTAATGGTTTAAGAATTGGTGGGAATACTGCATGGATTATTCCCAATGATAATGCAAGATTAGGCTATTTGGAATTTTCTGGTCAAGGACTAGGTTCACTAGAAAATGCTCTACGAGAAAAAGAAGCAATGATGGCTATTGTTGGAGCCAGGCTTCTTGAATCTAAAAAAGGTGTTGAAAGCGCAGAGACATCAAGAATTCGTCAAAATATAGAGACTAGTGTTTTATCTCATATTGCTGTTACTCTACAAAATGGTCTTCGTAAAGTACTGAAGTACATGGCCCGTTGGGAAGGGTTAGATGAAAACGAAGTCCATTTAGAGTTAAATATGGATTTTGTTGATGTCCGTATTCCTCACCAAGAAATCATTGCTTTGGTTCAAGCATACCAAATGGGTGGCATTTCTATGAACACTCTTCTTTATAACTTAAAACAAGGCGAGGTTATTCCTAATGATGTCTCTATTGATGATGAACGTGAAAAAATAGAGATGGATCATGGAACAGGTAATGATGGACCAGGGGACAACAGAAGTGAAGTCCTACGAGACTCTGAGCAAGAAAAACTCAGAAAGTCACTTTCCAACTCAGGAAGAGGTGATTGACTTAATTCTAAAAAGACACATAAGAGTTATTAAGTTTTCAAACAATTTAGCTTCTAAAATAAATTTAGAGTTTCTTGGATTTAGAAATGAGTTGGTAACTGATCTTTTGATTGATAAAGAAGTTTCAATTTTTTTAGATTCAGTCAGTAGAATAGATAAATTTCTAGAGAAAATGCATGTAAAGTTCCATCAGTTGAAAAGAAGAATTCATATTATTCTTGAAGAAACACTTGTTTCTCTTTTTTCAAATGAGGTTCATTTTCTAGAAAGCAATTTTACTGGAATGTATTATAATTCATCAAAAATTCCTAAATATGAATTATTTGGAGTTTATTATAGGGATCATATTCATGGTATATTCCATTCATTAAAAAATGAAATAGTATCAAACTATAAGATATCAATATCTCATAATTATCCTGACTCTTATTTATTAGAAAAATTTAGGGGTACAAATAATTTCAACTATAAAGATAATATTTTTAAAAATTATCAAACAAAACTAAAAACCTTTGTTAAAAATTTTATTATATCATTTTCATCTCATACCAGATTTTTCTTTTATCATAATAATAAAGATAAATTTCCATTCTTTACAGAAGCTCTCCCATTTTCAGAATCGAAACCAAATAAGACAAAACTGGGTGTTTATGTAACCAGTGATTTTTCTGCTAAAAATAATTCTGATGTTTGGTCAGGTTGTCTTCCTCACTTCAATTCAACAGTAACTCAGGTTCCATTATTTGAATTAGAGAATTATAAAAATTTTGATTATAGAAATTGGTTTTTTTCAAAGAAGGTTTCTTTTCAAAAAGAAGTACTTGGTGAGAAAAGATTTAATTTGATGAAATCTGACAAGGATTTACCATATTCTCAAATTTTTGATTTTTCTAAATCAACAGTAACATTGGAAAACTTATGATTTTTTATTCAAACTTTTTGGATTCTGATGATAATTTGCATAGTGGTAGTTTTTGTTACTTTTCTGAGAATGATAATTATAAGTTTGCAAAAGATGGGATTCATTTAAATAAAAAAGAGATAGGATTTCCTGTCAATATTCCTTTATCATTTTTAGAACAAGTTGAATTTGTTGAAGAAAAAGGACAACTTAGAGTCGAGATTCACAAAAAGGATCAACAAGGGGTTTGATGGTTTAAGTGAGGCTTTGTTTCTTTTAAGAAAAGCCGAAGTGAATGGCTGTTTTTTAAAGAACTATGGAAGTTCAGAAAAAGCAGAAATAGTGCTTCACTTTTTAGAGTCTTTATTGTTATATGATTTCAATGAGACTCAAAATTACGGTGCTCTGATTGTCAGAGACACTGAAGTTAATATTTTTTCTTACTGGAATCCTGTTTCAGAAGAAGAGGATAAACTGATCCTAGAAAGGACAAAAAGGGAATTATGGAACAAGCACAGCAAGAAGGGGCGAATTTGGCACAAGAAACGACAATCCAACAAGGCCAAACAGAAAACTCAGGTGTCGAAATACCTAAGGTAGACATTGGAGAATCTGAGTCCTTCACAAGAGATCAAGTGCAAGAGATTGTAAACAATGCTCTAAAAAGTGAGATTGTTGGTTTGAAAAGCAATAACCAGGCTCTCAAGGATGAAAAGAAAAAGGCTCAAGATAGAATTCGTGAGTATAATGAAATTATGCAGAGCTTTGGTGGAGAGGAGGGGCTTAACCAACTTCAGTCACTAAAACAAAAGATTGATCAAGATGAGGAGCTAAGATTATTTACTTCTGGAGATAGGGAGAAATACAATGACCGCATCTTGAACAGGGCAAGGCAGGATCATGCCAATCAATTAAAGATGCTTCAAGAGGATAGGGACAATTGGAAAACTCAGGCAGATTCTTTTGTAAAGAAATTTCAACAAAGAGAAATAGAAAAGTCTATAGTTGATGGATGCACAGAGTCTGGTGTCAATCCTAGATATTATAAGGCCATGAGCGCACAAGTAAAAGATGACATTATTTATGATGAAGAAACAGATAGAGTTCTAGTAAAAGATAATGAAGGAAATTTTAGGTATGGTAAGGATGGTCAACCTATGCTTGTTGGTGAGTTGATTGACACTTTGCGTGAGGACCAACCTGAATTATTTCTTCAATCCACAGGTGGTGGTGCTGTTGGTTCCTCTGGTTCTGTAAGAAGATATACAGGTGTTACCAATGATGAGATCAAATCCATGAGTGTTGGTGATTATAAGAAACTAAGGGATCAAGGAGTTATTCGTTGATTTACAGTGATAATTCTTTAAGGGAGTTATTACACCAAGGTTATCTTCCTAAGGGTGTTCATATTGGCCCTTCTAGTGTTGATTTGACATTATCTAATTCTTTTTGTTGTTTAGATGTTCAACCAGATGAAGAGGTGGATGTTAGAGTTGAACAGAACTTTTATGAATGGAATGCTAATTCTATTTCAATCAAACCAGGTGAGTTTTTATTGGCTTCTACTTCAGAAGAAGTAGGAGTTCCTATTGATTGTGCTGCTTATGTAGAAGGTAGATCATCAGTAGGTAGGATTGGTATTCAGGTTCAAAATGCTGGATTTATTGATGCTGGATTCCGTGGTCAAATTACACTTGAAATCCAAAATCAATCAAAATTTACAGTTCTTTTATATAGTGGAATGAGGATATGTCAATTGGTTTATTGTCAAATGACAACTCCTTGTTCTAGTCCATATGATGGTAAATATCAATTTCAGAAAGGGGCTACTCATTCAAGAATTTATCAAGATGTAGAATTTTATAAAAATTACTTGTAGAATTTCTTGACAAATTAATATTCATATATTATTTTCTTATTTATTTCCCTGAGGGAAATAAAAAGTTGATCCCCAAAGTTCAGCCTTTCTACGCAGGAGCGCAGTGGCCTTTAGATAAGGGGCCTCCTGCCTGGAGTGATCCCCACCTATAATTGATTACTCTATTCAGTAAGGAATGAACATGGCTACTTCTTTTGGTATTAATAATACCTTTCTCACTCCCGATGTCATTGCACGGGAAGCACTTCTTATTCTTGAAAACAACATTGTTGCACCTCAAGTGATGTCTACTTCTGCAACTGCAGAGTACACTGGGGCCAAGGTTGGAGATACAATTCGTATCCGAAGACCAGCCTTTTTTGGTGTAGATGAATTTGCACGGACTGATGGCGGATCAGAAGTTGTTAAGATTCAGGATGCCAAAGAGACAAGTGTAAACCTTGTAATTGAAAAACTCTTTGATGTTTCCTTTGAAGTAACAACCAAAGAATTGGCACTAGCAGTTGATGATTTCAATGATCGACTACTTCGCCCAGCAATGAGTGCTCTTTCTCAGAAGATTGATCAATATGCTCTAACAAAAGTTGCAAACCTAGGCGGTCTAGCTGATGGAGCAACAACAACTTATGCTGCTCCAGGTGATCTTTCCAGTATTGCAAAGATTGTTCAGAAGATGAATGAGCAAAAGATTCCAATGCAGAATCGCAAACTATTGGTTTCTCCTGCAATGCAAACTGCTCTCTACAATATTGATGCTTTTGTACGGGCCGATATTCGTGGTGGTGGATTTACATCTCCTGTTGATGAGGCCAACCTTGGTCGATTTATGGGAATGGACACCATTATGTCTCAAGTCCTACCACAGCATACTGTAGGAGACATGGTTTCTGGGAACTTGGCTGATCGCACTGGTGAGACTACAGGTGGTCCTTATAAAGAAGGTGCTACAACTATTGCAGTTGGTTCTTTGGGTACACCAAGTGGTGCTTCTCAAAATACTGTAGCAGTTGGTGATACTGTCAGAATTACTTATAATGATGGTATTGCACGGGATCACGTTGTTACTGCAGAAGCAACTAATGCTGGTGGTGCAATTTCTGCTCTAAATATTTTCCCTGGTCTTTATGGGACAACAGGTGCTGCTGCTATTAATCAAAATACTCCAAGTGTTGTTGATAATGGTAAGGCAGTTGTTGTTCTTGGTGAGAATACAAAGGCCACCTACACAATGGGTGCTGCTTTCCACCCTGGAGCATTCCAGTTGGTATTTGTCCCACAACCCAACCCAATGGGACCAGGTACAAGCTCTTCCACTGTAAACTACAATGGAATGAGTTTGCGTGTTCTCCAGACCTATGACCATGAGAAGAAGCGGGATCTAATCTCTGTGGATTGTCTAGTAGGTGCTGCTGCAGTTGATGGAAGACTTGGTGTACGAGTTCCTTCTACTGGTGGTTGATCTATAAATAATTGGCGGCTCTTGGGCCGCCTTTTCTGGAGAATAAAATGGTAAAGATGTACAAGCATGGGACAGAACTCATGTATGTTGCACATTCAATGGTAGATATGTTGATGGCAACAGGTGATTTTACAATGGAACCTGTTCAGGAAAAACCTGCACCAAAGAAGAAATATACTCCTCCTGTAAAGAAAGAAGAGGTATCTGAGTAATGGCCTTAGATGCGACCCTCAAAGGTACTTCTTCTAATTCTTATGCTACAGTTGCCCAGGCCAATGCATACTTTTCTGATCGTCTAGGTGCAGATTCTTGGAATTCTATTAGTGATGAAATTATTTCACTAACAGGAAGTGCAAGTATTGCTGGAGTGTATAGCTCTTCTGATGATCAAACTGAGGTAACAGTTACTGGGATTGTTGCTCCAAGTCCTAATTTGGCACTAGGAGATACTATCCAAATTGTAACCAATGTTGCTGGTGTGGATGGTTCTCATTTTATAACAAAAATTGTTTCTTCTACTTCTTTCAAGTTTTCTGTTTCTGGTAATCAATCTTCTGTAAATTCTATCTCTTATCTGGATCGCTCCAATGTGAATGACAAATCAAAAGCATTGATCATGGCTACCAGATATTTGGATCAAATGATGTATCTGGGAGAAAAAACACTAGCTACACAAAAATTATCTTTCCCTAGAATGTTTCTTCCAGATCCAGATTCTGGATCAATTTTTTATGGTCAAACTCTTAGATTAAGAAGTGACTACTTTGATAAGGAAGTCATTCCTGACAGGGTTTTGTTTTCTACTTATGAATTGGCTTTAAGGTTGCTTGGTGATTCTGAATTGTTAAATGATCCTTCAGTACGTCAATTTCGCAGAGTAAATATTGATGGCGTACTTTCTGTAGAATTTAATGAAAATTCATTACCAAGAGTGATTGACAGAAATATAATAAATTTTATAACTCCATTACTAAAAACTGGTGGGAACATGTCTGTTCTTTTAAGGAGATAATCAGATGGCATTCAATGACGATATGGTTAAATTGGTATTGAATGTCTTTGATGGATCTCTGATAAAAGGAATAACAGTTTCAATAGATGGGGTGTATAGGTCAGTAAGAACAAGTGGGAGTTACAGTCCAATCTCAGGTACTATTACGAGAACCACTCAAGATTACAATGTAAAAGTAATTAAGAAAAATGAAGTAGCAGGAACCTCTGATGGTTCAGATTCAAAGTCAGAGGTAGTAGATACAAAGTACACTTCATCAAAAAGAGATTTCCTTGAATTTATGATTACACCAATTTCAGGTGTACTTCCAGAACAAGGAATAGATGATGAGTTGATTCTTTCAGAAAAAACTTATAAGGTAATGTCAATTGAGTCAAAGAACCTAGGACCAAACAGATTGGTTTATAATTTGGTTGCTGTAGGTTAAAATTAAAAGTTTTAAGTTTAAATTAAATGATCAGGAAATCTACTGCAAAATCAAGTAAAAGAGCAAGGGTCAGAATTACTGATGAATTCAGTGAAATAAAGAAGAAACTCTATTCTGATGCTGCTAGAATCATAGAGGAAGGATTTTCTGACATTGTAAAAGATACTCCAGTGGAAACTGGGTATGCTGCCTCAAATTGGAAAGTTTCCAGAGAAGGGGCAAGTGAATCTTCAGCACCTCCTAAGATTCAGGGTGATTCTTACAGGAGCAAGGGTGAAGTTATTGCTGATGGGAAGTCAGTAATAAAATTGTTAAAGAAGTATGGTTTTGAGTATAGCTTAAAGTTTTTTAATGCTACACCATACATCAATCAATTAGAAAATGGATCTTCTAGTCAAAACTCCTTTTTCATAAAAAGGAGTACTGTTAAGATGAGGAACAAATTTTCAAAATTGAAAGGTTGATTTGCTTCTTCTTGAGAGAGAGATACTTGGGTATCTTTCAGATAACTGGAGTCAGGCTGCAGTGATTTCTTGGACAAACTTTAATGTTAGTGTCAATTATGATGCAAACCAAGAATATCTGGTTCCTTTCCTAAAGAACCTTGATTCTGAAATTTTAGAAACCCCTGCAGAGAGCGCTGCTGTACGCAGGGATTATGCAATGGGCCTCAATCTTCTTCTAAAGGAGAATACAGGAACCAGCGCAGTGAATACTTATGTAGAGGCACTTAGAAGTCTCTTCAGCAAAAAAGATATTAGCACTGCTAATTATCGTTATTCATTTTCGCCAATTGAAGTTGCTTCAGGATTTGGTCAAGGACCACATTTTGAAATACCAGTTTCAGTTGAATTCTATGTGTATTCTTCAATTTAAGGAGAAAAGATGGCTTTAGCGGATTTAGGACTAAATAGGTCTAGGTCGGCAATTGTGTTTGTTGTCCCAGAAAGTGTGAATGGAGTGATTGATGAGACAAGAAGCAGTGGCCTTCCCACTAGACCCCAGCACACTTCAGATACGAATACAGATGCTTTTGGATTAGTATCAGTTCCAGTAATTGGTCAACAGGGTAATTATTCAGACACCAGTGAGATTGGTCCTGAGTTGATTACCACTGACCGTGTTCTCAACTATATGGAGTATTCCACATTTGACTTTGAATATTATGCAAAGCCAGGTGGAAGAACCTTAACAAATGCATTTAGTGCAGGTACAGCTACTGCTGCAAAAGGTGGGTCTGGCAATACAACAGTGACAATTACAAACACAGGTAATATTACTGGTCTTGCTGTAGGTAATACTGTTTTGATTGGTGGAACTGGTCATGCAAGTTCTGATGGATTGCAACTAGTAACTCAAGTTACTGGCTCCAACTCCTTTCAGTATGTTGCAAAAGGAGAGCCTACATTTAATGTTACCACAATTACTGCTCAAAAAGTTGAAATTGCCATACCAAAGGAAGATGTAATTTTGAGTAAGTGTTTTGGTGGCAGAAAGAGAATGAGTGTTGCACATAATGGATATGCTTCAGGATCATCAGATACAACAAATGTAGATTCTGATGCAAAGGCAACTTCATTTACTTATTTCTTGCAAAACATTACTCAGACATTGACCGTCCATAGTCGTCAATTTACTGAGGATGCAATTCAAACTTACACTGCAACAGGTTGCTTGCCAACATCATTCAGTGTTACTTTTGCAAAAGATGGTGCGGTGACATTTACAAGTGGTTTCCAGTCAAACCGTGTTTTTTACACAGGTACAGCGGAAATTACAGCACAGGGATCAACTTCTCTAGCTAATATTACGCCTACTGCAGCAACATCTGGTGGAAGTTTTGCTGAAACTTTTCAAGTAGATGTTCTTGCACCAAAGCGCCATCATAAAGATACTGCTGCAAATGCATCTGATGTTTTGTTTTCAC
>MDTE01013151.1_pt1 | contig 11285 bp, 13 predicted proteins | sample 811231 | NCBI WGS metagenome assembly MDTE01 (sample SAMN05326651, study PRJNA326480) | marine metagenome | isolation source: seawater | place: Indian Ocean: Red Sea | collected 2010 | reverse complement strand
ATCAATTCTATCCATATCTAATTGGCTAGATACTAACTGATGCAAAAACTTTTTTGGATATTTATTTTGAAAAATTTTAATTGCAATTGATAATTTCTTATCAAATTCTAAATTTAATTTTTTCATAAAAAGAACTGACATTTTTTCATGAGAAATTTTATCAGCAATACTATTTTCCAATGCATGAGAAAAAGGACCATGACCAATATCATGAAGTAATACCGCAATAGATGTACCTTCATATTCCTCATCAGTTATTATATGACCTTTTAAACGAAGAGTTGTTAATGCTTTTTGTGTTAGGAACATACTTCCAATTGCATGTTGAAATCTAGTGTGATGAGCACCTGGGTAAACTAGATATGAAAGTCCAAGTTGACTTATTCTTCTTAACCTTTGAAAATACTTGTGATTTATTAAATCTAAAATTATTTTATTAGATATTCTAATAAAACCATAGATTGGATCGTTAATAATTTTAGTTGTTTTTTTCATTTAAAAAAAACGTAATTTTAAATTTTAAATTTTTTATGAAGATATGAATTTTGACGAAAAAATAAACATCCTATGGGTTGATGATGAAATTGAATTATTAAAACCTCATATTATTTTCTTAGAAAAACGTGGTTATAACATTGTTACTGCTAATAATGGATTAGCTGGTCTTGATTTGATTAAAAAACAACATTTTGATCTTGTTTTCCTAGATGAGAATATGCCAGGACTAGGTGGTTTAGAGGTTCTAATTAAAATAAAAAATATAAAATTTAATCTTCCTATTGTAATGATTACTAAAAATGAGGAAGAGTCAATCATGGAAGAGGCAATAGGCTCAAAAATTTCTGATTATTTAATTAAGCCTGTAAATCCTAATCAAATATTATTATGTATAAAAAAACATATCGATAAAGAAAAATTAGTTAGTAAAAAAACTACATTATCTTATCAACAAGAATTTAGAAAAATAAGTTTAGAATTATCTGGAAATCTAAATAGAATTCAATGGGAGGATATTTTTAAAAAATTAGTTTTTTGGGAAATGGAATTAGAATCTTCAGGAGATTCTAATATGAAACAAATTTTAGAAATGCAAAAGTCAGAAGCAAATGCTCAATTTTCTAAGTTTATTAAAAAGGAATATAGAGACTGGCTTCATGGAAAAGGTGATTCTCCTGTTATGTCACATACTTTATTTAAAGAGAGTATTTATCCTCAAATAGACAAAGAAAAAACTAATTTCTTGATTTTAATTGATAATCTTCGTTTTGATCAATGGAAAATTTTAGAACCTGAATTATTAAGCCAATTTCGAGTCCAAAATGAAAATTTATATTTCAGTATATTACCAACAGCTACGCAGTATTCAAGAAATGCAATTTTTTCGGGATTAATGCCTTCTGAAATGGAAAAACTTTTTCCTAATTTATGGAAGAATGATAATTATGATGGAGGAAGAAATATGTACGAAAAAGAGTTTTTTGAAGCTCAATTAAAACGTTTAGGTATAATTGACTTAAAAATTTCTTATAATAAAATAACAAATATTGATTCTGGCCGCAAACTTTCAGAAAACATGCAAAATTTAATGCACAATGATTTAAATATCATTGTATATAATTTTGTAGATATGCTCTCTCATTCCAGAACAGATATGCAGGTTATTAAAGAATTAGCAGAAGATGATTCCGCATATCGTTCTTTAACAGCGTCTTGGTTTGAACATTCTCCTTTGAGAGATATTTTTCATTTTATTTCTGAAAAAAAATCTAAAGTTTTTGTTACAACTGATCACGGAACTATTTTAGTTAAAAAACCAATTAAAGTTTTAGGAGACAAAGAAATAACAAATAATTTAAGATATAAACAAGGTAAAAATATGCGTTATGATTCTAAAGATGTTTATGAAATTAATAATCCTAGAGATGTTTTTTTGCCAAACGTTAATTTGAGTAGTAAATATATTTTTGCTTTAGAGGACTCATTTTTTGCTTATCCTAATAATTATAATTACTTTGTTAATCATTATAAAGAAACATTTCAACACGGTGGGATATCTTTAGAAGAAATGATTATTCCTTTTGTAACATTAATTCCTAAAAATTAGATGAAAAAAAAATGGATATGTAAAACTGAAAATGATTTTTTTAATATTGCCAGTGAATTTTTAATCATCTTTCCTTCTGTAAAAAAAATTGCATTTTTTGGAGAAATGGGAGTAGGTAAAACTACTTTTATTAAATCATTTTGTAAAATACTAAAGATTCAAGATGTTGTGTCTAGTCCAACTTTTTCAATTGTAAATGAGTATTTTAGTGAGCAAAATGGTAAAGTTTATCATTTTGACTTTTATAGGTTGAAAAATGAAAAAGAAGCTTTTGACATTGGTTACGAAGATTATTTTTTTGGAAACAACTATTGCTTTGTTGAATGGCCTGAAAGAATATTAAATTTATTAACTCCTGAATTTAAAAGAATAGATATTATTTATGAAAATAATTATCGTGTAATTAAAATTGAAACAGATGAATAAATTATCCTCCATAGAAAAAAATAAACTTATTCCTCAAGAAGAAGTTCTTGAGTTAAAATCAAGTAAATTAGATTTATTTATTGGTTTACCAAAAGAAAAAACTTTTCAAGAAAATAGAATTGCTATTGTCCCAGAAGCAGTCCAATTATTAGTGAGTAATGGACATACCGTGTTAATCGAGTCTGGTTATGGAGATAATGCTAATTTTTCCGATCATGAGTTTAGTGAGGCTGGAGCTAAAGTCATTTATGATACAAAAGAAATATATCAAGCTGATATAATAATGAAGGTTGAACCTCCAACACTTGAAGAGGTTGACATGATGAAAGGACGACAAATTTTAATATCTGCATTACAAATAACAACTCAAAATCAAGAATATATTAATAAATTATTATCAAAAAAAATAACTGCTTTAGCTTTTGAATATATTCAAGATGAATTAGGTATTGCAACTATAATGAGATCAATGGGTGAAATAGCTGGAAATACATCATTATTAATAGCATCAGAATATTTAAGTAATATCAATAATGGCAAAGGTCTTATGCTAGGCGGTGTTTCTGGAGTCTCTCCAACAGAAGTTGTTATTGTTGGAGCAGGAACTGTAGGAGAGTTTGCGACAAGGGCAGCAATAGGTTTAGGTGCTTCTGTAAAAGTTTTTGACAATTCACTTTCAAAACTTCGTAGATTACAAAATGATATTCAAAACAGACTTTTCACTTCTGTTATTCAGCCAAAAGTTTTATTAAAATCCTTAATGAGAGCTGATGTAGTTATATGTGCTTTAAGATCTGCTGATAAAAGAACTCCTTGTGTTATTTCTGAAGATATGGTTAGAAAAATGAAAGATGGCTCTGTTATTATTGATGTAAGTATAGATCAAGGTGGTTGTGTAGAAACTTCAAGAATTACCAATCACTCTAAACCTATTTATAATAAATTCGGAGTGATACATTATTGTGTTCCTAATATAACATCAAGGGTTTCTAGAACAGCTTCATTTGCATTAAGTAATACTTTAACTCCAATATTGCTTAAGATAGCTGATGAAGGTGGTTTAGAAAACATTATTAAACATGATTTAGGCTTAAGACACGGGGTTTTTATTTATCATGGAATTTTGACTCATAGAATGGTAGGAGAGTGGTTTAACATGTCCTATAAAGAAATAGATTTATTAATAGCTACTTTATGACAAGAAGATTTATACTTTTTTTATTTGGAGTTTTTCTTGGTTTTTTGTTTATTCAATTTGCTTTTCCTGGAAGATTTTCTGAACTTTTTAGATATTTCGATGTCGACTATAGAGTTTTATATCACTTAAAACAAGATACTATTTCTATATCTCAAAAAACAAAATGTTGCTTAAAAGAGTTTGGATTATCTAATTCAGATTTGATAGATGTTTTGAAAAACGGTGAGGTAAATTTTAATCTTAGTGAATCTAATACAAAACCCTGTAAAAAATATTTAGTTGAAAATGATAAGGTGTCTGTTTATTTTAAATTATGTGATACAAATGTTGAAATAATTGATTTTTTTACTGATAAAAATAAATGTATTTGCAATTAGATATTTTAAATTTCTTTCTTTCTTCTTCTGATCTCTTTCATTATTAATTTTAACTCTCGACCTGTTTGACCTGCAATAGATGTATTTTCATTTGCTCTTCTTATTAAATATGGAATAATTTCTTTGATAGGACCGTAGGGTACATATTTTGCTACATTATAATTATTATTTGTAAGATTGTAGCTAATATGGTCACTCATTCCTAAAAGTTGAGAAAAATAAATTCTATTATCATTTTTTATTATTTGATTTTTCTTGATTAGTTCTAATAATTTACTTGTACTATCTTCATTATGAGTTCCTGCACAAAAATATATTTGGTTTATATTTTTGCAGCAAAACTCAATTGCTAAATCAAAATCAATATCAGTTTTATTTTTATTTTTTTGAATTGGACAATTATAGCCTAATTTTTGAGCTCTTTCTTTTTCTTTTTCCAAATAAGCTCCGCGAACAATTTTTAGACCTAAAAAATATTTTTTATTTTTTGCATCAATTAAACATTGCTTTAAAAAGGCCATTCGATCCCATCTATACATTTGAAGAGTGTTATAAATTATTGCTTTTTTCTTATTAAACTTTTTCATCATTTCGTTAGCTATTTCATCTATAACATTTTGAATCCAACTTTCTTCAGCATCGATAAATAAACTCACATTTAGATCATAAGCTTTTTGACAAATTTTTTCTACTCTTTGTTTTATCCTGATAAATTCATCTTTCTCTTTCATTTTTAAAATAGAAGAACTATTTATTTTTTTAAGTAGGTCAAAACGACCAATTCCTGAAATTTTAAATACACAGAAAGGTATTTTAGGATCATTATGGGCTCTTTTTATACTTGATATCGTTTCGTCTGTTACTGCATCAAAATTTTCTTCTGTTTCTTGACCTTCAACGGAATAGTCTAATATTGTGCCAATATTGTCCTCTGATAATTTTTCAATTGTAGATTGGCTATCTTTTATAGATACACCACCACAAAAGTGGTTAAAAATTGTAATTTTTATTATTTTTTTAACGGGAATTTTTAAATAAAGTAATAGTTTTAATAGATTAGATCCTAAAGTTACTAATAGTGGATAATTTATTAATTTAAATATCCAAAAAGCCTTCCTTAATTCTAAATTTGATTTTCGTTTAAATGCAACTTCTGTATTTTCAAATAGTTTCATAGTTATTTGATTTTTCTACATAACATTAAACCATCTCTTATTGGAAGTAATATATTTTCGACTCTATCAGATTTTTTTACTTTTGCATTAAATTTTTTAATTTCAAGTGTTTCAATATCTTTTGGGTTATTATCATTTAAAACTTTACCACTCCATAATACATTGTCAGTAATTATGTAAGAACCAAGTGGTATTTTTTCAATAACCATATCAAAATAATTACAATAGTTTTCTTTATCGGCATCAATAAATACTAAATCAAATTTTATATTTAATTTGTTAATTATTTTTAATGCATCTCCATTATATAATCTAATATTATTATGAACGTTTGCTTTTTTAAAATAACGTTCTGATATCTCTTTTAATTCATCATTTATGTCAATTGTATGAATTTCTCCATTTTTTTGTAATCCTTCTGAAAGGCAAATTGCAGAATATCCAGTATAAGTTCCAATTTCAAGAATATATTTAGGTTTTATCATTTTACTAATCATGCTTAAGATTCTTCCTTGGAAATGTCCTGATAACATTCTTGGGTTTAATACTTTTAGCCATGTTTCTCTATTAAGTTCAGCAAGAACTTTACTTTCTTTTTCAGAGTGGTTTATACTATATTCTTCAATGTCTTTATTAAGAAAATTCATTTTTTCAGGTTTAAAAAAAAGAGCCACTAAATGTGGCTCGTGAATAATATTTTATAAATATATTTATTTACTGTTTTTACAACAACCCTGTTTTTTTTTATCACAATCTACAACTGCTTTTCCAGTTGTCTTACAACATGATTTTCCCTTAGAGCAGTTTTCTTTTTTAGTTGATTCTTTTGAGCAAGACTTTTCTTTACTTTTGCAACAGTTTTCTTTTTTAGTTGATTTTTTTGAGCAAGACTTTTCTTTACTTTTGCAACAGTTTTCTTTTTTAGTTGATTTTTTTGAGCAAGACTTTTCGCCGTCTTTACAATAGCTATTTTCAATAATTTCTTTTTTAATGTCTAAGGAGCTACTATTGTATGCATAAGCAAATCCTAGAAATGTAAAGATTAAAATTATAGTAAGAATTTTGTTTGTTTTCATAAAATTAAGTTATGATGTAAAAATAGTCAAATTACTAGACATAAGCAATAATTGTTTTATTACCTATCACTTTTTCTCCTAATGATATATTTAATTTTGCGTTTAGAGGTAAAAATAAATCAACCCTAGATCCAAATTTAATAAAACCAAAATCATCACCTTGGTTAGCATAATTTCCTTTTTTTGAATACATGATAATTCTTCTTGCAATGTATCCTGCAATTTGTCTAAACATTATTGTTGTTTTTTGATTTTTAACTACAATGCTTGTGTGTTCATTTTTTTTTGAAGATTTAGGGTGCCATGCCACTAAATATTTACCAGGATGATGTTTTGCATATATTATTTCTCCGCTGATTGGATATCTATTGACATGAACATTTATTGGTGACATGAAAATAGATATTTGCATCATTTTGTCATTAAAAAATTCATCTTCATTTACTTTATTAATTACAACAATTTTTCCATCAGCTGGTGCATAAATATGTTTGTCGTTTTCTATTATTTTTCTTATTGGATTTCTGAAAAATTGTAAAATTATAAAAAGATATATAATAGAAATTATATTAAAAAGTATGGGATATAAAATTGTTTTCGAGTAATAATAAAATATAATGTTTAATATAACTAAAAGTATTATATTAAAAATTATAATTGAATGCCCTTCTTTATGAAATCGTATCATTGAAAATAAAAATAAAAGATTGGTGTCGTAATCATAAATGAATCCATTCGATCTAACATTCCTCCATGACCTGGAATTAAATTACTAAAGTCTTTTTTGTTTGATTTTCTTTTTAAAAAAGAAGCAACCATATCGCCAATTGTTGCTGTTAAAGGAATAAAGCATGATATTAAAAAAATATTAATTATATCAAATCTTAGCATATTGTTTGGTATGATTTTTAATAAAATAAATGTTGCAATATTAGTCATAATAAATCCGCCTATAAAGCCTTCCCATGTTTTATTTGGAGATATTGAAGGTAAAATTTTATTTTTTCCGAGAGTTTTTCCAGTTAAATAAGCAAAAATATCAAATGACCAGGTTAATAAAATAAAAAATAAAATTGTTGATGAATTGAAATTGTTAAATGAGAAGAATTGTAAAATTAAAAATGATGGAAGTATATATAATAATCCTATAATTTTATATTTTAAATTACTAAGACACATTATTTCATAAATACAAATCAATGTTATCATTCCAATTAAAATTTGAAATTTTAATTGACTAGTTATCCCAAATAAGATAACGACAACAAAAAGTAATCCTGATAAGCTTCTTTTAAATATCTCTTGATCCATTTTTATTTAAAATTTCATTTGCTTTACAGTAGTCATCTTCTTTTACTAATAATTCAATATTTCCAAATAAATATGAGGAGTCTTTTTTATTCATTATAACACTAATAATATTATTTTTTAAAAGAATACCCTTTAAAAGATTTAATTCAAAAAATTGATTACTTTTTTTTAGAATTTTCCATTTCATTTTCATCAATATTTTTTTGCGGTCTTTCTCCAAAAATTTTAATTAGATCTTCCTTAAAGATTACCTCCTTTTTTAATAGTGATTCGGCTAATTGAATTAATTTAGGCTTATGTTTGGTAAGAATTTTTTTTGCTTCTTTATAACAAGTTTCTATTAAATTACTAACTTCTTCATCAATTGTTTTTGCAGTTGCTTCACTATATGGTTTAGTAAATGAATCTCTTCCGTTAGAATCATAAAAGCTTATATTTCCTATTTTATTATTTAATCCATATAAACTTACCATAGCATAAGCTTGTTTTGTGACTTTTTCTAAATCACTTAATGCACCAGTAGAAATTTCTCCAAAAATAATTTCTTCTGCTGCTCTTCCACCTAATGCAGCACACATTTCATGAACCATTTGTTCTGTTGTTGTAAGTTGTCTTTCTTCTGGAAGATACCATGCTGCACCTAAAGATCTTCCTCTTGGAACTATAGTTACTTTTACAAGAGGTGAAGCATACTCTTTAAACCAGCTTACAGCTGCATGTCCAGCCTCATGAAATGCTATTGTTTTCTTTTCTTTTTGTGAAATAATTTTGTTCTTTTTTTCTAATCCACCAATAATTCTGTCAACCGCGTCTAGAAAATCTTGTTTATCAACTTTCTTTTTATTTTTTCTTGCCGCAATAAGAGCGGATTCATTACAAACATTTGCAATATCTGCTCCAGAAAATCCTGGTGTTTGTCTAGATAGAAATTCAACATCTACATTTTTATTAAGTTTTAATGGTTTTAAATGCACATTAAATATTTCTTTTCTTTCTCTCAAATCTGGAAGATCTACATAAATTTGTCTATCGAATCTTCCTGCTCTTAATAATGCTCTGTCTAAAATATCAACTCTATTTGTTGCAGCTATAACGATTACTCCTGTATTCGTTCCAAAACCATCCATTTCAGTTAATAATTGATTTAAGGTGTTTTCTCTTTCATCATTACTTCCTGTTATATTATTTTTTCCTCTTGATCTTCCAATTGCATCAATTTCATCTATAAAAATAATTGATGGAGATTTTACTTTTGCTTGTTTAAATAAATCTCTAACTCTAGATGCTCCTACTCCTACAAACATTTCAACAAAATCAGATCCAGATAAAGAAAAGAATGGGACCTGTGCTTCTCCTGCAACGGCTTTTGCTAGTAATGTTTTACCTGTTCCTGGAGGGCCGACTAGTAAAGCACCTCTTGGAATTTTTCCTCCTAAACTTGTGTATTTTTTAGGATTTTTTAGAAAATCTACAATTTCTTCAACTTCTTCTTTGGCTCCTTCTAAACCAGCCACATCTTTAAAACTAACATTAACTTTTGTTTTGTCAAATAATTTAGCTTTAGATTTACCAATGTTAAAAATTTGTCCACCTGGACCGCCGCCACCACTCATTTTTCTCATGAAGAATATCCAAATTGCAATCATTATCAATAGAGGTAGAATCCAACCAATAGCATCGCCTATAAAGTTATTTTCTGTTTTGTAGCTTACACTAATGATATCTTCTTTATTAAAATTTTCTTGAGCATCTTTTAATTGTTGGTGAAAAGTTTCTACTGAGCCTATTTCAAAATAATAATGAGGTCCAGGATTTTTTCCATTTCCAAAAACCTTTTTGCTAACTGATTCGTGGATATTTTTAGATAGCGATTTTTCTTTTATATAGATCTCAGCTTTATTTTTATTTAAAATTATTACTTTCTCAACATCATTATTTTGAAGCATTTTGGAGTTAAATTCTTCCCAGTTAGTTTCTTTTGAGTTACTATTAACTCCTACTATTTGTAGTCCAAAAAATATGACTCCTATAATTACATAAATCCAATAAAAATTAAATTTATTACCCTTATTTTGTTTTTGTTTTTTCATCTTAATCTATAATATTTTTTATTTGTGCATCGCCCCATAATTCTTCAAGATTATAATAATTTCTAATTTCTTTTTGGAAAATATGTGCAACTACATTTCCATAATCAAGTAAAATCCAAGTTCCATTACTAATACCTTCTTTACTTAAAGGTTTGTCATTTAATTCTTTTGATGTTTCTTTGATAATATTATTTGCAATTGCTGTAATATGTGTATTAGAGTTTCCATGGCAAATTATAAAATAATCACATACTGCTGATTCGATTTTTTTTAAATCTAGGCTAACTATATTTTCAGATTTGTTATTTAACATTCCGCCAATAATTACATTTGCTAAAATATCTGAACTATCTAGATTATTTTTTTTCATTTAACTTTTTTCTAATATTGTGCAAAATTAACGAATTTTATTCTTTCATTTGTCTCTTATGAAAACCTTATTTGTTGGAAATACTTTATTTAAGTTTAACAAGCTTAAATCAACAAATAATTATTGTTGGGAATTATTAAATGAAAAAAAGTTACCTGAAGGTACAATAATATTATCAAAATTTCAATCAGATGGAAAGGGTCAAATGGGTAAAAGATGGTTTTCTGAAAATGGTTTAGGCTTATTATTTAGTATTATTTTATATCCAAATGAATTATTAAATTATCAATTTTATTTTAATAAAGCTATATCATTGGGTTTATGCGAAGGGTTAAATTTCTTTCAAAAGTCTTTTAAAATAAAATGGCCAAATGATATTTATTTCAATGATAAAAAGATTTCAGGTATTTTAATAGAAAATGGAGTTAACAAAAATAGATTTCATACTTCAATAGTTGGAATTGGTATTAATTTAAATCAACAAAAGTTTTCTAACGATTTAAAAAACCCTATTTCTTTAAGACAGATTATTGGTGAAAAATGTGAGTCTAATTTTGTCTTAAGTAAAATATGCACTTTTATTGAAAATAGATATTTACAATTTAAATCTAGAAATTTTAAAAAAATAGATGAAGATTATCATTCTAAATTATACAAAATCGGAAATGAATGTTCTTTTAAGAGTAATGATTTAGAATTTAAAGCATTTTTTGATTCAGTAAATAAATCTGGATCTATAGTACTTAAAAAAAATGGTGAAAAATCATCATATCCTTTAGGAGAGGTTGAATTTTTTGTTAAATAGATTTAATTTTTTCAATTAGATTATTTAAGAAATTCTTAAGAGGCTTTTCAACCATCATTTTCATCATTATGTTTAGCTCTGCTTCAAAAATAATTTTTAAAGTAGAATAATCTTCAATTTTATTTATATAAAAATTTAATTTAAAGTTAAGTTTTCCTTCATGATTTTTCATAGAGACAAAATCATGGGGTTTTTTTTCACTTATTATAAGCGATATTTTAGGCATTCCTTCAATTTTAAATTCACAAATGCTATCATTTAATATTTTTATATTATCTAAGTTTGATGGAATTATTTTTTTAAAATAATTAAAATCACTGATTTGAAAATAAATTTCTTCACTTGATTTTTTT
>MDTE01112418.1_pt1 | contig 11286 bp, 14 predicted proteins | sample 811231 | NCBI WGS metagenome assembly MDTE01 (sample SAMN05326651, study PRJNA326480) | marine metagenome | isolation source: seawater | place: Indian Ocean: Red Sea | collected 2010 | reverse complement strand
TGCAATAGAAAAATATATATTTATTATTATATGAAATCATGTAATAGCAAAAAATAAAACATTTAAATGTCAGATAAAAAACCAAAAAATAGAAGAGACTTCATATTTACTGCAACCGCAGCAGCAGGAGCTGTTGGGGTAGGAGCCGCTGTATGGCCATTGGTCGACCAAATGAATCCTGATGCTTCTGTAAAAGCTTTAGCGAGTACCGAAGTTGATATCAGTTCCGTTAAACCCGGACAATCAATAACAGTAGTTTGGAGAGGTAAGCCAGTTTTTATAAAAAGAAGGACAAAAGAAGAAATTGATAAAGCAAGATCTGTATCATTAGAACAATTAAAACATCCAGAGAAAGATGAAGATAGAGTAAAAAATCCTGAGTGGCTAGTTATGCTTGGAATTTGTACTCATTTAGGATGTGTTCCTTTATCAGATAAAGGAGAATATGATGGATGGTTTTGTCCTTGTCACGGTTCTCATTATGATACGTCGGGAAGAATAAGAAAAGGCCCAGCTCCAGTAAACATGGAAATTCCTGAATATGTATTTTTAAATGATAGCACAATAAAAATTGGATAATTATTTATATGAGCGATATTAATTACACACCAAAATCAAAAGTTGGAAAATGGTTTAACGACAGATTACCTTTATTAACTTTAGCAAATCATTTAACCGATTACCCGACACCTAAAAATTTGAATTATTGGTGGACTTTCGGTGGAATATTAACTTTTTGTTTAGTAACACAAATTGTGACAGGACTTGTTCTTGCGATGCATTATATTGCTGACACTAAATTAGCTTTTGCAAGCGTAGAACACATAATGAGAGATGTAAACTATGGATGGCTGATAAGATATGTTCATGCAAATGGTGCATCAATGTTTTTTTTGGCAGTATATATTCATATTTTCAGATCTTTATTTTATGGATCATACAAATCCCCAAGAGAAATAATTTGGATACTTGGAATAATCATTTATCTTTTAATGATGGCGGCAGCATTTATGGGTTATGTACTTCCGTGGGGACAAATGAGTTATTGGGGAGCAACGGTAATTACTAACCTGTTCAGCGCAATACCATTAATAGGGGAAGGTATTACCACTTGGTTATGGGGAGGTTATTCAGTTGATAACCCAACATTAACAAGATTTTATGCATTACATTATTTGATACCTTTTTTAATTTTAGGATTAGTCGTATTACATATATGGGCATTACACGTTCCCGGAAATAATAATCCGGTTGGGATTGAAATTAAAAAACCATCTAATGATACTGTGCCTTTTCATCCATACATAGTTATCAAGGATGCTTTTGCGCTTTTACTATTTTTAATAATCTTTGCTTTTTTTGTATTTTATACTCCAAATATTTTAGGTCATGCAGACAATTATATTGAAGCAAATCCACTCGTGACGCCCGCACATATAGTTCCTGAGTGGTACCTTTTACCGTTTTACGCAATATTGAGATCTGTACCCGACAAGTTAATGGGTGTTATAGCAATGTTTTCAGCAATATTAATTTTAGCTGCGCTACCTTGGCTAGATACATCTAAAGTTAGATCTGCAGTATTCAGACCACTATATAAACAGTTTTATTGGATATTAGTTTTGGATGTTTTAATATTAGGTTATGTTGGAGCTATGCCTGCAGAAGGGTTGTACTTGCTTGTAGCAAGGATTGCTACTGCTTATTATTTTATACATTTTTTAGTGATACTTCCTTTATTAGGATTTACAGAAAAAACTAGACCAATTCCTTTAAGCATTTCAGAACCAGTTCTAGCAGGATCTGCAATGGCAACTAGAAGTATAAAGGAAGATAAAATTGAAATTAATTTAAAGAGTTTAGGGTGAAGAAAACTACAAGCATACTAATATTAATTTTATCGGTATTTTTAATTCAAAACCAGTCATTATCGGCGGAAACACCAAAATTTCTAAAAACAGAGTGGTCATTCAAAGGTCTTTTTGGAAAATACGACAGAGCTTCTTTACAAAGAGGATATCAGGTTTATACGGAAGTTTGTGCGGCTTGCCATTCAATGCAATATTTGAGTTATAGAAATCTTGCTGAACCAGGGGGGCCTGAGTTTACTGAGCAGGAAGCAAAAGTTATAGCTGCAAGTTTTGAAGTTTTAGATGGTCCAAACAGTGATGGAGAGATGTTTATGAGACCTGCAAAATTATCAGACAAATTTGTTATGCCATATGATAATGTTGAGGCATCAAAGGCTGCAAATGGTGGAGCTTATCCACCAGACATGTCAGTTTTGGTTAAAGCTAGAAAGGGAGGCGCAGATTATATTTACTCTCTTCTTTTGGGTTACGATGATCCTCCTGCTAATATCAAATTAGATGATGGAGTTTATTATAATAAATATATGTATGGAAATAAAATTAAAATGTCCGCCCCTCTTTCAGATGGCTTAGTCGAATATGGTGATGGAACAGAAGCTACAAAAGAACAGATGGCAAAAGATATAACAACCTTTTTAATGTGGTCAGCTGAGCCTCACTTGGAAACAAGGCATAAAACTGGCTTTAGAGTTATTGTTTACTTGATAATACTTTCAATACTTGTGTATTTTACTATGAAAAAGATATGGTCACGTGTTGAAACGAAAGTTTAAAACATCACCATCTTTAACAATATATTCTTTACCTTCTAATCTCATTTTACCGTTACTTTTTGAATTTACCCATCCTTTGTTATCGATAAAGTCTTGATAGGAAATGGTCTCTACTTTTATAAACCCTTTTTCGAAGTCTGTATGAATCTTTGCTGCAGCTTTAGGAGCTAAACATAGTTTATTAATAGTCCAAGCCCTTGACTCTTCAGGTCCTGATGTAAAAAATGTTTCAAGATTTAATAAATTATAGCCTTTTTTTGTTAGTGATTTAATACCTGTTTCTTTTATTCCAAGAAGGTCCATAAAATTTTTCTTCTCTTGGTCACTCAATGAGTTGAGCTGATTTTCAATTTCTGCTGAAATAATTAGTGTTTCTTTTTCACCGTACTTTTCGATGAATTTTTGTGTATATTTATTTCCATTTATAATACTTTCCTCATCAACATTACAAACATATAAGTTTGGTTTTAAAGATAATAATCCGCTCATTTCTATTTCTCTCTTTTCATAAAGATCACTTATTTCATCTATATTTTTATCATTATTAATATAATTTAAAGCCGTTTCTAATAATTGAATTTGTTCATTAGAGATATTTTTTTTGTTTTTTTTGTCTAATCTTTTTTGAATTGATTCAAGGTCAGCCAGTTTCATTTCAGTTTGAATTATTTCTAGATCTCTAACAGGGTCTACATTGTCATTAACATTTTGTATATCATCAGAGTCAAAACATCTTAGCATATGAATAATTGCATCTACTTCTCTGATATGAGACAAAAATTTATTTCCTAATCCCTCTCCCTTAGAAGCACCTTTAACCAAACCAGCTATGTCAACAAACGAAATTGTTGTGTAAATTTTTTTTTTTGAGTTTGATATATTTGATAGATTGTCCAATCTCTCATCAATCACGGGAACAATTCCTAAGTTCGGATCAATTGTACAAAACGGGAAATTTTCTGCTTGTGCTTTACTAGAATTAGTCAAAGCGTTAAATAGAGTCGATTTACCTACGTTTGGTAAACCAACAATTCCACATTTAAAACCCATTATTAGTTATTTATTTTGCTTGAGAATAAATCTAGTTTTTTATCAATTAATAAATTTAGAGATTGAATTATTTTTTTTGATATATCTTCGAGTTGAATTATTTCGTCCTCATTAAAATCTCCTAGCACGAAATCATTCACTTTTATCTTTTCTGGTTTACCAATACCTATTCTCACTCTCGAGTAATCTTTGCCAATAAATTTATCCAAGGATTTAATTCCATTATGACCTGCATCTGTGCCACCAAATTTAGCTTTAATTTTTCCAAATTCAATATCGAGATCATCGTGGAAAACGATTATATCTGAAGATTCTATTTTAAAGTATTCTATAAGTTCTCTAATACAAGTCCCAGAGTTATTCATAAATGTTAAAGGTTTAATTGCATAAACTTTTTTATCACCAATGTTTCCCATTGTTAATAAGCCTTTAAATTTTGGTTTCTGCTTTGAAAGCCCTAAACTTAGATTTATTGCATCAATTATTTTAAAACCAATATTGTGTCTGTTATTTTGACTATCGGGTGTTGGGTTGCCTAGCCCTACAAATAAGATCATTTTTAAAGATTATTTTTAAGATTATAACTCAAATTATTTTTTCTCTGGAGCAGCTTCTTTTTTTTCTTTATCAGCCTCAGGTTTTTTAGCATCATCTGTAGCAGCTGGTTGTTCACCTTCTTTCGGAGCTTCTCCGTCTGCACCAGCCTCGGCACCTTCTCCAGTCTCTTCTGCTGGTTTTTCTGGTTCTTTGACAACTGTTGGTGCGGCAACAGTTGCGATAACAAAGTCTCTTCCAGTAATTGTTGGTGAAACATTTTCTGGCAATTGAATTGCAGAAATTTTAACACTAGCACCTATATCTAAACCATCTAGGTCTACTACTAGTTCTTTAGGTATACTTTCTGTTGGGCATTTCAATTCTACTTTTCTTCTAACTATGTTTAACACTCCCCCTCTTTTTAATCCTGGGGATTTTTCACTATTTATAAATTTTACAGGAATTTCTAATATTATTTTTCTGCCAGCAACCATTCTTAAAAAATCTACATGAATTGGTTCGTCAGTTACTACATCAAAAGAAATTTCCCTTGGTAAGACATTGATTTCTTTTTCATTTATTCTAATTTTTAAAACATTAGATAAAAAATTTTCTTGATCTAGTAATGTTTTTAAATGTTTTTTTGAAACACTTATAAGTTCGTTTTTTTCTTCACCCCCATAAAGCACTCCAGGGACCATACCTTTAGACCTTAGAATATTATTACTTCCTCTTGAAGTTTTAGATCTTAGATTTGCTTCTAAATTGCTCATAAAAATGGTAGCTTTTAGCTTAGTAGATAAATATTATCAAGAAGAAAATTACCTAAATAAGTCCGATACAGATGTAGAATTTGATATTCTTTTTATTGCTTCACCAACTAATTGAGAAATTGTCAAAATCTCAATATTTTTTGCACCTTTTACTCTTTCAGAATTATCAATAGTGTCTGTGATTACCAATCTTTTTATTTTAGAATTTTTTATTTTTTGAACAGCTTTTCCACTTAATACTCCATGCGTAACATATACATGTACTTCTTTGGCCCCTCTATCTGTCAGTGCATGTGCTGCGTTGACAATTGTTCCTCCTGAGTCAATGATATCATCAACAATGATGCATGTTTTACCTTTTACATTTCCAATAACATTCATAACTTCTGATTTTCCTGGAGCCGGTCTTCTTTTATCAATTATAGCAAGCCCAGCATGTAAAAATTTTCCCAAAGCTCTAGCTCTTTCAGTTCCACCCACATCAGGAGCAACACAAATTAAGTTTTTATTTTTAATTTTCTTTTTAACGTGGCGTGCAAAGATTGGTGTTGCAAATAAGTTATCAACCGGAATATCAAAAAAACCTTGAATTTGTCCTGCATGAAGATCTATGGTAACAACTCTATCTGCTCCAGCATTTGTTATTAAATTAGAAACTAGTTTAGCAGATATAGAAGTTCTTGGAACTACTTTTCGATCTTGTCTCGCATATCCAAAGTAAGGTATCACAGCAGTAATATTTTTTGCGGAAGATCTCTTTAAAGCATCAATACAAAGAAGTAGTTCCATTAAATTATCATTTGCCGGCGAAGAAACTGATTGAATAACAAAAATACTATTTCCTCTAATATTTTCATTTATTTCTATATAAATTTCTCCATCAGAAAATTTTCTTATGCTAGATCGCACGAGTCTATTTTTCAAATATTGAGATATTTTTTTACTAAGATTTTTATTCGAGTTACCTGTGATTATTTTCATGAATATCCTATTTAAGCATAATTACGGATATATTTCTACCATAATCGGGTTCATTTTTTTTTAAAGATCGTCTTGCACTAAAAAAGTTATTTTTTTTTTCAAAGGTATCTTTTCTTATAACATCAATATTATAAATTCCAAAATTAATAAGTTGATCATAAATGAATTTGGTTAAATTAAAATAAATCTTATTTTGTTTTAAATTAAAGAATATCGAATTCCTTTTACTTTTTCTTATAAATCTATCTTTAAATTCTTTACCAACCTCGTAGTTCTTTTGTCCAATGCTTGGCCCTATTACAGCGATAATATCCTTTTTTTTTGATCCCAGTTTAACAAGTTTTTTTAGAACCTTTACTACAATATTTTTATAAGCCCCTTTCCATCCAGCATGAACAGCAGCAATAATTTTCTTCTTATAGTCCAAGATTAATATAGGTGCACAATCTGCAGTAAGTATTGCTATAGGTAAATTTTTTTTATTTGTAATCAGGCCATCACCTATAATTTTTTTTTTAGAAAATTTTTTTATAAACAAGCATTTTGAGCTATGAATTTGATACAATGTTACAATATTTTTTTTGGATCCTATTTTGTTTTTAACATAATTTAAGTTTTTTGCGACATTTCTTTTTTTATCCATTGAACCTGCTCCACAATTTAAGCTGTTATAGATTCCTTTTGAAAAACCATTTTTTTTATTAAAAAAACCATGTTTAACAACTTTTGTTTCATTAAGAAGTTTAGAAATAATCATTTAAATCCAACATTAAAATTTTTATTTTTTTTATCAAAATAAATTACTTTAAAAAGCTCACCCATTTGATTTTTGTCAATTAATCTATTAATTCTATAAAAAATATTTGCTTTTTCTAAAAAATTTTTATTAGAAGCTAATATTTCCGCTCTTTGCAAAATACCCAAATTTATGAGAAATCTTCTTTGTGTATTATATTTTATGTTTAGATTTTGTTTTTTTGCAATTTCTTTTAAAAAAGGAATATTTATTATATGAGTAATATCTGACTTTCCAACATTTTTTAATACATTCACTTTTTTGTGCTTATTTACAGCTTGAAGAGTGTCCATCATTTTATAATTTAAATTAGCGTAATCAATAAAAAGAATACATCCATTTTTTTTTGAAATTAAACTATTTAATTTTTCGATTATTTTAATTTGCTCAAATGATATTTCAAGAAAGTCTTGATTTTTAGTAATTTTAAACTTTAATTTGCTTTCTATCTTTTTAATATCGCATTCTACATTTATAAAATTTAGATTTTTTCCAATTTTTTTTACATACCTTTCATACCAAACATTTTTTATTTTAAGATATTGTTTAATTGGCAAAGCGTCTAAAAATTCATTTCCAATAAAAATTGTCGGATTGTTTCCTACTTGATCTAAATTTTTTAACCATTCTACTTTATGATTTTTCAATTTTTTTTTTTGGGCTTTAATTAAATTATTACTTTTTTCATAAATTATAAAATTACATTTATTGTAAAAATTACCAAATCTTTTTGATGACCTAATTATTTGATTCATCATCTCACCATTTCCTGCTCCGAGCTCAACAATATTAATTTTTATATTCTTAAAAAATTTGTCCCAATAAGACCTTAGCCATATAAATATCATTTCAGAAAATATATTTGATATATTGGGTGCAGTAATAAAATCTCCATTTATTCCAAATGGAATTTTTTTCATATAGTATCCTTTTTTAGGATGGTAAAGAGCATTTTGCATAAACTCATCTAAAGGAATCTTGAATTTTTTCTTTTCAAACATTTTTTTTTGATTGCCATAAAAGTATTCCTAAAAATAGTACAAAAATACTTATTAATTGACCCATTGATAAATTTAAAAATAATAATCCAATATGTTCATCTGGCTCACGCGTAAATTCAATAAAAAATCTGAAGATCGAGTAAAAAATTAAAAATAGTGATGAAATATATCCATCTTTTTTATTCTTGTTTGAAAAAACAAAATTTAAGATAATAAATAATATTATTCCCTCAAATATAGCCTCATATATTTGAGAAGGATGTCGACTCAAATTATCTACCAATTCAAATTTAACTGACCAAAATACATCTGTTTCTCTGCCATAAAGTTCTGAGTTTATAAAGTTAGAAATTCTCCCAAAGAAAATTCCAATAGGGGAAGATAGAGCAACTAAGTCTAAAAAATAAAAAGTGTTGATATTTCTTTTTCTTGAAAATAAATACGAAGATATAATTATCCCAACAACTGCACCATGAAAAGACATGCCACCTTGCCAAATTGCTAAAATCTCCACTGGATTATAAATATAATAATTCAGGTTATAAATAAAAACATACCCAAGTCTACCACCGATAATTATTCCAAAAATTAGATAAAATATATAATCATCAAATAATTTTATATAATTGTCATTTTTAATTAATATTTTTTTACAATAGAACCATCCAAAAAAAATCCCAAAAATGTAAGATAATGAGTACCATCTTATTTCAAGGCTTAAAATGTTAAAAGCCACAGGATCAAAATTATTGATAAACATTAATAAAAAATAATATAAACTAAACTATAAAAATTTAATAAGCTATGTCAAAATCAAAATTAATTTTAAATCAGATATCTAAAGTTATTGAACAGGGATTGTATAATTATAAAGATTTATCTGAAGAATTTATTTCAATCCTTAGATCAAAGAGAGATGAATTAATTTATAAACTTAAAATTACTAGCAATGAAGAAACAGAGGTTTTAATTAGAAGAATTGAAAAACTTGAAAATAGAATAAATAATTTAGAAAAAAATAAAAAGAAAAAAAAAACTAAAAAGGTAAAGAAATAGTTGCCTTTAAGCCTCCAAGACTAGACTCTCCAAGGTCAATTTTGCCACCATGGGATCTAATTATATCTGATGATATTGATAGACCTAAACCGACGCTTGAACTTTTTTCAGATCTGCTTTTATCAATTTTGTAAAACGGCTTAAAAACATTTTCTCTTTCTTTAATTGGTATTCCTGGACCGTTATCTTCTATTATTATTAAAATATTATTATTTAATTTTTGAAAATTTATCTCAATCATATTTGCAAATTTAAGAGAATTTTCGATTAGATTATTTAAACACCTTTGTATTGATAGTTTTTTACCCTTAAAATAAAATTTTTCACCTTTTTTAAATTTTATTATATCATTATTGAATTTAGAAATAATTATTTCAATAATTTCGTTTATTTCAAATTCCTCAGTTTGTTCTTTGTTACTTTCACTGGAAAATTGAAGATATTCATTAAGCATTTTTTCCATTTCATCTATATCGTTTGAAAATCTCTCAATAAGATTTTTGTCTTTTATTAATGCTAATTGAAGTTTCATTCGTGTTAAAGGAGTTCTCAAATCGTGACTGATGCCTGAGAGCATTTCCGATCTTTGATTTAAATGGCGTAAAATTCTTTTTCTCATCCTTTCAAATTCATATCCTGCCTGTCTAATTTCTGATGCGCCGGATGGAGAGAATTCTTCGATAGTTTCTCCCCTGCCAAATTTCTTAGATGCTTCAGCTAATTTTTTTATTGGTCTAGTTTGATTTTTTAAAAAAATAATTGCAATTGCTACAATAAGTATTGCTGGCAATGTAATCCATAATGCAAATATCCTTACAGAAGTACTCGTTAACCTTTCTCTAGGAATAAAAAATTCAAAATAATCATCCTGATTTTGAATTTTTAAATTAATAATATTTTTAAACTTAGAAGTATCAAACCAATATATTAAATTTTTAGATTTTAATTCACGTCTTAAAGATCGATCTATAGGGCTATACCATTTTTCACTCATTAAATCAGAAAACTCTTTATTTTGAAAATAAACAACATCTATTTCCAGATATTCTTCAAAAGTTTTTTCTACAAAGTTTTTATCTGCACCTTCTCTGTTATAAGAGTCTATAAATGTTTTAATTTCACCTACTAGAGCTCTAGTCATACCAATATTAGTCTTAATCCACAGGCTATCAAAGAATACAATCGAGATGGTTACCTGCAAAATAATAATTGGTAATGCAACAATTAGTAGCCCTCTATAAAATAGTTGTTTAGGAAGAAGTTGCTTAATAAATTTACTCAATCCATAAAACATAACCTTCACCTCTTATAGTTTGTAAATATTTTGGATTTTTTGGATTATCCTCAATTTTTTTTCTTAATCTAGTTATTATTACATCTACTGATCTTTCTTTATCAATTTTAATCAATCTTCCAATACTTTCCCTTGAAAATACTCTTCCTGGAAAACCAAGCATTTTTTCAAAAATTTTTTTTTCAGTATTGTTCATTTTTATTTGTTTATTTTTTTTATAAATGAGCATTTTATTTAAATTAATTTTTATATTTCCAATTTCAATATCACTTCTGTTTTTCATTAGGTTTGTTTTGTTTAAAATATTTCTTATTCTTAAAATTAGTTCTTTAGGCTCAAAGGGTTTTGGCAGATAATCATCCGCACCTATCTCTAAACCATGTATTCTATCAATTGCTTCTCCTTTAGCTGTCAACAAAATGATTGGAGTGTCTAATATAGTTTTATTTTCACTTAAAAATTCTAACCCCGATTTCCCAGGCATCATTATATCTAAAATTATTAGGTCAAATTTAATTAGAGATATTTTTTCTTGCGCATCTTCAGCATCCTTAGCAGTAGATACAAGAAAATTATTTTGATCAAGGTACTCCTTTACAAGTTCTCTTATTCCATTGTCATCGTCAACTACTAAAATATGTGCTTTAAATTCTTTCATTAGAATTAATTAATTTTTTTAATACATTGTTAAAGTCCACAACTTCTTTTGCAGAAGAGTTTAGTAAGGCATTATAAATTCTCTTCTTTTGTTTTGAAAATATTTCATTGAATATTTTTTCGCCTTTTTCATTTAAATATACATGTTTTACTCTTGTATCCTTAAGATCTTTTTTATACTCAATTACATTTAATTTAATTAAATCTCTCAAAATTCTATTTAAACTTTGTTTTGTAATTTTAAGTTTACTTAGCAGCTCCCCAATAGTAATACCTTTATATGTCGATAAGATATGGAGAACTTTATTATGGGCTATTCCAAGGGAATATTTATTTAAAACTGTTTTAGAGTCAGAAAAAGTATCTCTATAGCTCAAAAATAGCTTTTCAATAAATTCTTTTATCTGATCATCTTTTAAATATAGAAGTTCTTTCATAAATATTTATATTGGTAAGTTATATTGACATAATATATATAGAAAGATATTTTTTTAATT
>MDTE01130633.1_pt1 | contig 11289 bp, 10 predicted proteins | sample 811231 | NCBI WGS metagenome assembly MDTE01 (sample SAMN05326651, study PRJNA326480) | marine metagenome | isolation source: seawater | place: Indian Ocean: Red Sea | collected 2010 | reverse complement strand
TCAAAAATTAAAAGCAAAATGGAACTAAAGGCCCCTTTTAAAATAAAAACTGAATACACACCCTCTGGAGATCAACCTAGTGCGATAAAAGAACTTACTAAAGGAATAAATAATAAAGAAAAATCTCAAGTTCTTTTAGGTGTAACAGGTTCAGGTAAAACATTTACAATGGCTCAAATAATTGAGAAATGCCAAAAACCTTCACTAATACTAGCACCAAACAAAACTTTAGCAGCTCAATTATATGGTGAATTCAAAGATTTTTTTCCTAATAATGCGGTTGAATATTTTGTATCTTATTACGATTACTACCAACCAGAAGCTTATGTGCCAAGAACGGATACATATATAGAAAAAGATGCATCAATAAATGAACAAATTGACCGCTTAAGGCATTCAGCCACAAGATCATTGTTGGAAAGAGGAGATGTAATAATAGTTGCTTCTGTATCATGTATATATGGTATTGGTTCCGTTGAAACTTATTCCAACATGACAATAAATTTATCCAAAGGAGAAAAAATTGAAAGACAGCCCATTCTAAGAAAATTAGTTGAATTACAGTACACAAGAAATGATACAAATTTTACACGAGGAACATTTAGAGTCAGAGGGGATTTAATTGAAATTTGGCCAGCTCATCTTGAAGATATTGTATGGAGAATATCTTTATGGGGAGATGAAATTGAATCAATAGGTGAATTTGATCCATTAACTGGAAACAAAGAAGGTGACCTGGATAATATAAAATTATATGCAAATTCTCATTATGTGACGCCGAGACCTACAATTAAACAAGCTATTAAGAAAATAAGAAAAGACCTAGACTTACGTTTAAGAGAATTAGAATCTTCTAATAGGCTGTTAGAAATGCAAAGGCTTGAGCAAAGAACCAATTTTGATTTAGAAATGATGGAAGTAACAGGCATCTGTGCAGGAATTGAAAATTATTCTAGGTACTTAACTGGGAGAAAACCTGGTGAACCTCCTCCAACTTTATTTGAATATTTACCTAAAGAATCCTTAGTTTTTATTGATGAGAGTCATGTAACTGTTCCTCAATTAGGTGGAATGTATAGAGGAGATTTTAATAGAAAATCTACACTTGCAGAACATGGATTTCGATTGCCATCTTGCATAGATAATAGACCCTTAAAATTTGAAGAATGGGAGGCTATGAGGCCATTAAGTATATTTGTTTCTGCAACACCGGGTGATTGGGAAATTAATGAAACTGAAGGTTCATTTGTTGAGCAAATTATAAGACCAACCGGCCTTATAGATCCCCCATGCGAAGTTAGGCCAGCTAAAAGTCAAGTAGATGATTTAATATCTGAGTGCAAAAAAATTTCAAAAAAGAATCAAAGAGGATTAGTGACTGTATTAACTAAGAAAATGGCTGAAGATTTGACTGAATATTTGAATGAGCAAGGGATAAAAGTAAGATATTTGCATTCAGATATTGATACTCTTGAAAGAATTGAAATCTTAAAAGATTTAAGAACTGGCTTATTTGATGTGCTTGTTGGTATTAATTTACTAAGAGAAGGACTTGATATACCAGAATGCGCTTTAGTGGCAATTCTTGATGCTGATAAGGAAGGATTCTTAAGATCAGAAACCTCTTTAATTCAAACCATAGGTAGAGCTGCTCGAAATGTAGAGGGAAGAGTTATACTTTACGCTGATAAAGAAACAGGATCAATGAAAAGAGCCATAGGAGAAACTGAAAGAAGAAGAAGTAGACAAAAAAAGTATAACAAAAAAAATGGAATTACTCCTGAAAGCATAAAGAAGAATATAAAAGACATTCTAGGAAGTATTTATGAAAAGGATCATCTAGAAATTGAAGCGCCGGAATTCTTTGAGGATGGTATTTTATTCGGTGATAATTATGAAAAACATATTAAAGATTTAAACACAAAAATGCTAAAATTCGCAGAAGATTTAGACTTTGAAAACGCTGCAAAAATAAGAGATGAATTAAGAAGACTTGAAGAAGCATCACTTAAATTTTCTAATGATCCGATGTATAAAGAAAACAAAAGACATAATAGGAAAAGAGCTAGAAAAGATAGGAAAAAGGAAATTTAAATGAAAAAGAAATATGCCTTAGTAACAGGAGGAGGAAAGAGAATAGGGTCATCAGTTTGTAAAACGCTCGCTAAAAATGGTTGGCATGTAATAATTCATTTTAATTCGAGCAAAAAAGAAGCAGAAAAAACTTACAAAGAAATACGAAAGTATAATGGAAAAGCCGATCTTCATAAAGCAGACTTATCAAAATACACTCAAGTAAATAAAATCATACCTCAAATAAATAAGAAATTCGGAAATTTATCCTTATTAATTAATAATGCATCTATTTTTAATAAAGACACAATTAAAACCGTAACAAGTGAGATATGGGATAATCATTTGGAAATAAATCTTAAAGCGCCCTTTTTTTTATCTAAAACTTTTTCTGAACAGCTACCTAAAGGAGAAAAAGGAGTTATTATTAATTTTTTAGATCAAAGTGTCTTATCTTCAAGACCAAATTTTCTGTCATACTCAGTATCAAAAAATTCTTTATGGTATTTAACAAGATCACTTGCACAAGCATTAAGTCCAAACATTAGAGTTTGTGCAATAGGCCCAGGTCCAACATTAAAAGGAAAAAGGCAAAGTAAAAAAGATTTTGAAAATCAAAAAAAATCTACCTTGCTAAAAAAAGGCCCTAATTTAGAGGAAATAAATAACGCAATTGAATTTATCCTTAATAATGATTCAATTACAGGCCAAATGCTTGTTTTAGATGGCGGAGAACACTTAAAATGGAGAAAAGATACTAATAAAAAATTTGTTGAATAATGAAATAGACAAATATATCAATAGTTTATTAAAATTTCTATATACATAATTGTTTTGTTCACAGCATAAAATAAGTAGCAAATAATATTTAAAACATAGCAGTAAAAATTACATTAATGCAAAAAAACAAATAAAAGATATTTAAAACAATAACTTATATGATATTCTAAAAAAAAATTTTAATATTATGTATAAAAAAAATGATTAGCCATCTTTTACAGCTGACTTTTCAACAAAGTTATCCACAATCAACAATATACAAAATGGAGATTAGATATTAATAAAGTTATATCATTTAATATCCTATAAAAATGAAAATCGGAAAAGATATAATTAATAAAACAGTTAAAACAATTCCTAATAAACCTGGCGTTTATAGAATGTTGGATGAAAATGGTGAGATAATTTATATTGGTAAGGCAAAAAATCTTAAAAAAAGAGTAAAAAGCTACTCAAGGAAAAATTTAGAAAATAAGCGAATAAAAAGAATGACTGAATTAATTCGTAGTATAGAATTTACTACTACCGAGACAGAAGAAAATGCACTTTTGTTAGAAGTAAATTTAATAAAAGCCCATAAACCTAAATATAACATCCTTATGAGAGATGATAAATCTTTCCCTTACATTCATTTTACCAATAATGAATTGCCTAGCAGAATCAGAAAACATAGAGGTAAGAGGAAGGATAAAGGAGACTATTTTGGCCCGTATGCTATGGAGGGTTCAGTTTATAAAGTTATTAATATTCTACAAAAAAGTTTTTTACTAAGAACATGCTCAGATTCTTATTACAAAAACAGGACTCGTCCATGTTTATTATTTCAAATTAAAAAATGTTCGGCGCCTTGTACTAATGAAATATCAATAACTGAATATAATAAACTTTTAAAAGAAGCCAAAAAATTCTTTAAAGGAGACTCAAAATCAATAAAATCAAAATTTGCAAAGAAAATGCAAAATGCTTCAAAAAAGCAGGATTACGAAGAAGCCGCATACTATAGGGATAGAATAAAATCACTATCAAATTTAACTAATTCTTTCAGTATAAACCCTAAAAATCTAAACAACGCTGATGTCTTTTCCATTTCAAAAAATGAAAAATATGCTTGTATTCAGGTATTTTTTTTCCGTTCAAAGAAAAACCATGGCAATAAACCCTTTTTCATAACAAATATAGGTGGATTAGCAGAAAATGAAATATTACAATCATTTATTCCTCAATTTTATAGTAATAAGCCCTCTTCAAAATTAATTTTATTAAGTCATAAGATTATTGAAAAAGATCTTATCCAAAGTACACTTTCTCAACAAAACAACAATAAAGTTCAAATAAAAATTCCTATGAGAGGCGAAAGAAAAGAAATTATCTCTCATGCATTAGAAAATTCTAGAGAAGCTTTAAAAAAATACACTCAGGATATGTTAAGTACTTCTAAAAACCTAAAAAATATCCAAAAAACATTAGAATTAAAGGAGACGCCAAATAGAATTGAAGTCTTTGATAATAGCCATATTCAAGGAGCTTTTTCAACTGGAGCAATGATAGTGGCAACCAAAGAGGGGTTTTCTAAAAATAATTATAGAAAATTTAATATTAGGGAAGCAAAAACTAATGATGATTATGAAATGATGTATGAGGTTCTTTATAGAAGGTTCTTAAGATTAAGAAATGTCCCTGTAAAAAGCGAAGAATTTCCTGACCTAGTTATTGTAGATGGAGGAAAGGGTCAATTATCAATGGCAAAAAAGGCATTAAAAAAAGCTAAATTAGGTAATATAGCAATAATAGGTATATCTAAAGGCAAGAATCGTAATGACAGTAATGAAGTTATTCATTTATTGAATGGCGATAAAAAAATTATAAGAAGAAATGATCCTACGCTTTTTTATATTCAAAGATTAAGAGATGAAGCGCACAGGTTCGCAATAGGAACGCATCGTAAGAAAAGAGAGAGAAATATCAAATACAATCCTTTAGATGAGATTCCTGGTATTGGATCTAAAAGGAAAAAAGGTCTATTAAATGCTTTTGGCTCAGCAAAAGGTGTAAGAAAAGCCAAAATTAAGGAATTGTCTGAAGTGGATGGAATATCAAAACTTTTGGCTCAAAATATTTATAACTGGTTTAATGAAGTAAACTAATTTAGGGTTATTTTATGCCAAATATTCTTACTTCTTCCAGAATCTTAATTGCTATAATTATACCTTTGCTTTTATTTTTAGGTAATACCTTATCAATAGGGGTATTATATTTAGTTTCTTTTACACTTTTTGTATTTGCTTCAATTACAGATTTTTTTGATGGATGGATAGCTAGAAAAAATAATCTAGAAACTGAAATAGGAAGAATCTTAGATCCAATTGCAGATAAACTACTCGTTATCCTTACCTTAATTCCACTTATCAATAAATTTAATGATTTATTTATTATATCATCAATAGTTATAATTTTTAGAGAAATATTAGTATCTGGTTTAAGGGAAAGCATTAAATCAGAAGAGTTAATTCTTAAAGTTACCTTATTATCAAAATGGAAAACTGCTATTCAACTAATAGCCATATCATCAGCTCTAATGTATAAATCCCTTGCTCATTTAGGAATGAATAACAATATCTTAAATCTATTGATTGAATTGTCTTGGTATTTTTCTTTTTTAATTATTCTTGCTGCATTATTATCCCTTTTAACAGGATTTAATTATTTATTAAAAGTGTATTATTTTTATAAAAAGGAAAGTTCTTGAAGATAATATATTTTGCGAAAATAAGGGAAATAATAGGGAAATCTAAAGAAAATATAGAAATCTCTTCAAATATAGAAACAGTGGAAGATCTACTGGATTATCTTATTTCCTTAGGAGAAGAATATGAAATCGCTTTATCTGATAAGGATTCTGTTCATGTAGCATGTGATGAAGAGCATGTTAAAAAAGACTTTAAAATTAAAGATAAAAAAGAAATAGCAATATTTCCTCCAGTTACAGGTGGATAATGATAGAAGTTTACATTCAAGAAGAAAAATTTAACACTCAAGAAATCTTAAGATATATTGAATCTAAAAAATTATCTGGAGCAATGGTTTCTTTTGTTGGCTCAGTTAGGGGTGAGTCTTTTAATAAAAATATTAATAAACTTTTTATCGAAAATTATAAGAAAATGGCTGAAAAAGTAATTAGCTCTACTGTAGAAAAAGCTTTTAAAAAGTGGGGACTCTCTTATTGTTATATAGTTCATAGATATGGAAATTTAGATCCTTTAGAGCCAATTGTTATGATTGTTACTTGTTCAAAACATCGCAAAGAGGCATTTGCAGCTAATCAATTCATTATTGATTTTTTAAAAATTAACGCACCGTTTTGGAAGAAAGAAGACTTCGGAAATGAATCTAAATGGGTTGAACAATCAGATTAATCACCATCCCAATTATTGACTAAATCAATATATGAGTCTGAAAGTTTCATTATTTGATCGCCAACAGAAAAATTTAAATTATCTATTTCTGAAACAGGAGTTACTTCGGCTGCTGTGCCCGTTATGAAACATTGTTCAAAATCTGAAAGCTCATCCATTTCAATCTTTCTTTCAATTATTTCTAGCCCTTGTTCTTTTGCAATTTCTATAACCGTTCTTCTTGTTATCCCATCTAAAAAACAATCTGGAACTGGTGTATGAATTTCATTACCAACAATAAAAAAGATATTTGCTCCAGTTGCTTCTGCTACCTGCCCTTTCCAATCTAACATTAAGGCATCATCGTAACCTCGCGATTCAGCCTCTTGTTTTGAAAGTGTACATATCATATATAGTCCCGCAGCTTTTGCCTTGCATGGTATAGTTTCTGGAGAAGGTCTTTTCCATTTAGAGAGAGTTAACTTTATACCTTTCGACTTATCTTCAGGATTAAAGTAGGATGGCCATTCCCATACCGCAATTGCACAATGAATCTTAGAATTAGGTGCTGAAACCCCCATAGTTTCTGCTCCCCTCCAAATGATAGGGCGAACATATGCGTCATTCAAATTATTTTTTTTTAAAGTTAAATAACATGCATCCTTAATTTCAGAAAGTGTATACGGTACTTTAAGGTCAAGCTGATTAGCAGAATCTAGCAATCTTTCAGTATGTTCATTTAATTTGAATATTTTTCCTGAATAAGCTCTTTCGCCCTCAAAAACTGAGCTAGCATAGTGTAATCCATGACTTAAAAGATGCAATTTGGCATCTTTCCAGTCTACTAGATCGCCATTATACCAAATTAGACCTTCTTTATTTTCCATTGATTCAATATTCAATTTACTTACCCAGATATTAATATTATTTAACTATTGAGATTATAAAGACTAATAATAAATAATATAGTCTATATTAAGTAAACATAATTATTTGATAGATCAATTTTGTATATTAAACTGATTAATTGAGGAAAATATTATGTCAGAAATAACTTATAATATATTAGTTGTAGATGATGACGAAAGAATAAGAAACTTATTAAGTCAATATCTAATTAAAGAAGGCTTTATAGTTTCTATTGCCAATGGATCGGATGAAGCTAGAAAGAAATTACAATTTATTAAATTTGACTTAATTGTATTAGATATAATGATGCCTGGTGATGATGGGTTAATACTAACTAAAGAAATTAGAAGCAACTCTGAAATTCCAATAATATTACTTACCGCAAAATCAGGTACAGATGCGAAAATAGAGGGCCTTGAAATTGGGGCTGATGATTATTTAACTAAACCCTTTAATCCCAAAGAATTACTTTTAAGAGTTTTATCAATCTTAAAAAGATCAAAAAGTGAAGAAAATATTGATAATGAAATATTTTTTGGAGATTTCATTTTAAATATTGAAAAAAGAGAATTAACTAAATCTAATGAAAGAGTCTACTTAACTGATAGAGAAATGAATCTTCTTATAGCACTTGCAAAAAGCCCCGGTGAACCATTGAACAGAGAAAAACTAGCAGGCATCGATGAACCAGGTAGGTCTGTAGATGTAGGTGTTAATAGACTAAGACGAAAAATTGAAAAAGACCCAAGAATGCCCCTATGGCTTCAAACAGTCAGAGGAGAAGGTTATATATTAAGGCCTGATAAATAAATGTTCATCCTAAAAACCTTAAAAAATGTAAAAAAATTTATTCCCGAAGGTTTGTATTCGAGATCATTATTAATTATCATTATTCCAATTGTAGTGCTTCAAGGAATCCTAACTTTCGTCTTTCTTGACAGGCATTGGCAATTAGTTACAAGAAAATTATCATCCGCAGTTGCCTCTGAAATAGCAATATTTATTGATATTGAACCTATTCTTGGAATTGAAAAAATAACAAAACTGTCAGATATGTTTTATGATGCAGATGTTAAATTTTTGCCAAATCAAAAACTTGTAAATAATCTTCCTAAACCTATGAATCTAGTAGAAAACACTTTAGGAAAAGAACTATCTAAAAATTTAAAAAATAATTTTTGGGTTGATGCACATACATACGAAAAAAGAGTAATAGTCCAAATTGAAAAATTAAACGGTGTTTACGAATTTACGATACCAAGAAGAAATGTTTACGCAACAAACAGTCATATTTTTCTAGTATGGATGGTGATATCTTCTCTTTTATTGGTTTCTGTTGCTGTTATGTTTATGCGGCAGCAAATTAAACCTATTGAAAAACTATCCAAAGCAGCTCAGCAATTTGGTTTAGGAATGAAAATGAAAGATTTTAAACCTTCTGGTGCTGCTGAAGTTAGAGAAGCTGCAGAAGCATATCTTAAAATGCAAGAAAGAATAGAAAGATTTATTGAACAAAGAACTCTTATGCTTGCTGGTGTCAGTCATGATTTAAGAACTCCTTTAACTAGATTGAAGCTGCAAATAGAAATGCTATCAGATGATAAAACAAATAAAGAATTACTTTCAGATGTTAATGAAATGCAAAAAATGCTCGAAACATATTTAGATTTTGCTGAAGATGTTACAAGAGAAAAGGCATCTCGAATAAACTTAGAGAAAATGATTAATGAAATAATTAAATCTGAAAAAAGGAAAAATAAAAGGATAAAATTTTCTAAGAAATCGACACCAATATTTTTTGAATGCCGTTCTATAGCTATGAAAAGATGCATAACTAATCTTTTAAATAACGCATGCTCATATGGTAAGGAAGTTATTGTTTCTTTAGAAGAAAACGAAAACAATATAATCATTTCAATAGAAGATGATGGTCCAGGTATAAATAAAGATGATTATGATCAAGCTATTAAACCTTTTATCAGATTAGATACATCAAGAAATCAAAATATACCTGGATCAGGTTTGGGCCTATCTATATCTCAAGATATTACAAGTAATCATGGAGGTAAAATGTCAATGTCAGAAAGTTTTTTAGGCGGTTTAAAGGTTTCTTTAAGCTTTCCCAAATAAAATTAATAGTTACTGAGGTCTTCACTTCTTTTTTTTGCTCTCTTTATAGCCTCACTTAAGAGCTTATAAAAACCATTTTCTTTATCAATCAAGACTTTAAAAGCCTCTTCTGTTGTACCATTTGGTGATGTTACATTATCTCTTAAAGTCTTTGGACTTAAGGAAGAGACTTTTAATAAATTTCCAGATCCTAAAATTAATTGTTTAGAAATCTTATCAGCCGTTTCTTGATCAAAACCTTCTTCAATAGCAATATTAGCTAGACATTCTGTTAAGTAAAAGAAATACGCCGGACCAGAACCTGATATTGCAGTGAAAGAATCCATCTGGCTTTCTTTTTTAAGCCAAACAATTTCTCCAACAGATTTAAATATAGATTCAGTTACAGAAATTTGTTCTTTTGTAATTTTCTCATCTCCAATTAGGGCAGTCATACTTTGAAAAACAGAAACAGCAATATTTGGCATTGCTCTAACTATTGTAAAGTCATTCTCAATCTTAGCCATCATATCTATTTTTATACCTGCAAGAATAGAAATTATTAAACTATCTCCATCCTTTGAAAGATTGTTGCTTAAATTAGTGATTACATTCTTATAAGCGTCAGGCTTAGTTGTTATTATTATTACTTGATAAGGGTTTTTACCTTTTTTTTCTAATCTATCAAAAAAATTAATATTGTTATTTTTTAAAAGTTCTTTGTTTTGTTCACTTATGTAAGGATCTAAAACCTCTATTTTACAATTAAAATTTTTGGAACTAATCAACCCCTCTAAAAGACTACCTCCCATTTTACCACAACCCACAAATAAGATTTTTGGATCCATCATAATTTATCTTTTTTTAAGCTTCTCCATGTGTTTCGAAAAGAACAGTGTTTAAAGCCTCTTCACTAGATTTTCCAGCCCATAAAATGTACTGAAATGCCGGGAAATATCTATCTATCGAATTGATTGCATCCAAAAGCATTTGTTGAATGAAATCGTGAGTAATATTATTTTTTCCTAAGACTGAGCTATTCCTATAAATAATTAAACCATCCTTATCCCAAATATCAAAATGACCCAACCAAATCTGAGAATTTATGGAGGAAACGAGTTTTAATATTTGATATTTGTTTTTATCATTAAATCTTATGTCAAAACCGCAGACAATATTTAGACCTTCATAACCATTCTGGAAAGATACAGATATTTGATAATTATTATGCTTACCGTTTGCTAAAATTGATATTTCACTATCAGATCTTTCACAAGTCCAGTCTTGTAGACTCGCTATCACCTCAATCATTTCAAGGGGGTCATCTTCAAATTCTTTTTCAGTTAATGGGATCATTTTTTTATAACTATATATAGTAGGTTGTTAAACTAACTATACTACAATTAGTATAAAAATTATATATAAAAACAGAAATTTAAGAAAAAAATTTGTTATAAATAACTTATGCTTGAATTTTTACTCAATATCGACCCTGTTGCTTTTTCTATAGGACCATTAGAGGTTAGATGGTATGGCTTAGCTTATCTTGCCGGAATGCTTCTTGGGTTAAGTTATGCAAAATGGATCGTAAGAAGAGTTTTTATAACAGATGAAAATTCTATTACGATAGAACATTTAGACGAGATATTTATCTGGATAGTGTTAGGTATAATTTTTGGAGCTAGGATAGGATATATAATTTTTTATCAACCATCATTAGTTTTAACCAATCCATTAAGTTTGCTAACAATATGGCAAGGCGGGATGTCCTTTCATGGAGGTGCAATTGGTGTGGTCTTAGCTTTAGTATTTTTTTCAATAATTAAAAGAATTTCCTTACTTCAATTGGGTGATGTGGTTTGTTCTGTTGTACCTATAGGTTTATTTTTGGGAAGAATGGCAAATTTCATAAACTCAGAATTATGGGGTAAAACAACTTCAATGCCCTGGGGTGTAATTTTTTCTAATGCCGGCCCTTTTCCTAGGCACCCAAGTCAACTTTATGAAGCAATTTTAGAAGGAATAG
>MDTE01082256.1_pt1 | contig 11290 bp, 10 predicted proteins | sample 811231 | NCBI WGS metagenome assembly MDTE01 (sample SAMN05326651, study PRJNA326480) | marine metagenome | isolation source: seawater | place: Indian Ocean: Red Sea | collected 2010 | reverse complement strand
TTTTTTTTTTAATAATTGTACTTGTTGTTAATTAACTATATATTAATAACTATAAGGTTTTAAAATGGTTTACGAAAAAAATATAGTTGAAAATAAAATATCTGAAAAAGAAAAAGGTTTTTTTGATAGTTATTGGAATAATTACAAGAAACTTTTGTTTGACTCTAGAGACGACAAGAAATTACTTCAAATTAAAAATCTCTTTTTAAAGATATCTAAAAATGGTGGAAAAGTTATATTTGTGGGCAATGGAGCCAGTGCATCTTTAGCTAGTCATGCAGCAACAGATTTAACTAAACAAGCCCATATTAAAGCAATAGCATTAAATGACCATAATCTTATTACGGCTCTTTCAAATGATTATGGTTATGAAAGGTGGGTGGAAAAAGCTCTTTCTTATTATGCTTCTGAAAAAGATTTATTAGTTTTAATAAGTGTAAGTGGGGAATCTCTCAATCTAGTGAAAGCAGTTGAATTCGCAAAAAATAATTTAATTACTTCATTAAGTCTTACTGGCTCCTCAAAAAGTAATAAATTAAGAAATTTAACTGATTATTCTTTATGGGTTAACTGTAAATCTTATAATATTGTTGAGTCAATTCATACAATATGGATTACCTTAATAATTGACTTAATAGTTGGCAAAAGTGAATATTCAGTCAATTTATCTTGATTCTAGTTAAGTATTTTTTAATCTAATAACAAGTTAAACTATATTTTTTATTTTAATGAATAAGTTAAAGAACAAAAGTATATTTTTATTTATTAAACCACTATGGAGCAATATCTCTTTTAAAAGAAGGAGGCAAGTAATAATCAGCCTTATTTTGATAATTTTAAATGGACTTTTGGATTTAATTTCCATAACTTCAATATTACCAGTACTTTACCTTCTTACTTCAAATCCAGAAGTTGTAATGGAGAAAGCTTTTATAAAGACATTTGTTGAGTTATTTAATTTAAATAGTTCGAATCAAGTTTTAATATTATCAGTTTTTCTTCTTGGATTTGTAGCTTTATTATCAGGATTATTAAAATTATTTAATTTATATTTTAATACAAGATTATCGGGATCTATTTCAAGTGATTTAAGTTTAGTCGCATTCACTAAAGTAGTTAATCAATCCTATAGCTATCATATTAATTTGAATAGTAGTGAAGTAATAACAAGTATAACAACTTACGTTAATGCATTAAATGGAGGACTTGTTAATTTAATGCAATTAATAACTGGCTCTGTATTGAGTACATTTATTATATTGGCTATTATTTTTATTAATTGGAAATTATCTTTAATAGGTGTAATTGTATATGCTTTTTTATATTTACTAATAGGCATATTTGGAAAAAAAAGATTAGCAAGAAACAGTAAATTTATTGCAGATTCAAATGTAAAAATAGTTAAAGGTATACAAGAAGCACTAGGTTCAATAAGAGATATTATTTTAAATAATTTATCAAGTTTTTATACTTCATCTCATAAAAAAACAGAATATTCAATGAGAAAGCTGATGGCTCAAAATATGTTCTTAACTTTTTTCCCTAGATATTTATTAGAAGCATTAAGTCTAATTTTTATTTCATTTATTATTTTATTAAGGTTAAGTATATTTAATGACCCTAAAACTATAATTCCAACCTTGGGGGCTTTCGCATTAGGGATGCAAAAATTACTTCCTTCTTTTCAATCACTTTATACGTCATGGGCTGCACTAAATTCGCAAAAGTTTTTAATTTTTAAATTATTAAATTTTATAGAATTACAAAATAAAACTGACCTAAAAAAAGATAGGAATAATCTAATAAATCCAATCTATAAATCATTCAAATTTAATTATTTAGAACTCAAAAATATATCTTTTAAATACGAAAATGAAAAAGAATTTATCTTTGATGGACTTAATTTAAATATTCGTTCTGGTGAAAAGATTGGAATTATTGGAAAAACTGGTGATGGTAAAAGTACTCTATTGGATATAATTATGGGTTTGTTAGAACCAAGCCAGGGAGAGATTTTTTTAAATGGCAAGAATTTAAATAAAAACAACAGGCTACAAAATATTTGGAAAAATGAAATTTCTCATGTTCCACAAAATATATATTTACTAGATACTAATATTAAAGAAAACATTGCATTGGGTAATTCAAATAATCTTATTAATTTAGAAAATATCCAAGCAGCAGCAAAAATCGCACAAATAACAGAATTTGTTAACCAATTCTCAATGAAATTTGATACTGTTGTCGGTGAAGGGGGGATAAAATTAAGCGGAGGACAAAAACAAAGAATTGGAATTGCTAGAGCTTTTTATTCAATTCCCAAAATATTAGTCCTTGACGAGGCTACGAGTGCTTTAGATGAAGAAACTGAGAGATTAATAATGGATGCAATAATTAATATGAACAAAAACATGACAATTATAATTGTTACTCACAGATTAAGAAGTTTAAAATATTGTGATAGGGTAGTTAAATTAAAAAAAGGTAAAATAGTATTCGACGGATTACCTTCTGATATTATTAAAAGTTAAGATAAAAGCTCACTATTTACGATATAGTTAATTATTTATAAATTTTGAACCTTTATGAAATCAATTTTGGTTACTGGTGGAAATGGCTATAAAGGAACAGTTTTAATTCCTAAATTACTTAATAAAGGTTATAAAGTCAGGTCTATTGATACTAACTGGTTTGGAGATTATTTGAAAGATCATCCTAATTTAGAAAAAAACATTTTAGATATAAGAAATATTACTGAGGATTTATTTGAAGATATTGATGTAGTAATACATCTTGCAAATATTGCAAATGATCCTGCAGTTGAGTTAAATCCTCTTCTTAGCTGGGAAGTCAATGTTCTATCAAGTTATAAAATTGCTAATTTTGCTAGGAAATGTAATGTAAAATCTCTCATTTTTGCCAGTTCAGGAAGTGTTTATGGTCTTAGTAAGGAAAAAAGAGTTACAGAAAATGCCGATTTAGTTCCAATATCAGAATATAATAAAACCAAAATGATTGCTGAAAGGGTTTTTCTAAGTTTCAAAGAATATATGAAAATTTATTGCGTCAGACCTGCTACAGTTTGCGGGGTATCTCCAAGAATGAGGTTAGACGTTTCTGTAAATATTCTTACTTATTCAGCTCTTAAAAATAAAATAATTAGAGTTTTTGGGGGGAATCAAGTTAGACCAAATATACACATAGATGATATCTGTTCAGTTTATCAATTTCTAATTGAAAATAAAAATATTGAATCTGGATGTTACAACGCTGGTTTTGAAAATATTTCAATATTAGATATTGCAAAACTTGTTAAGAATAAATTACCTGAATCTGAAATTATTATTGAAGGTTCAAATGATCCGAGAAGTTACAGACAGTGTAGTGATCTATTATTAAGTCTTGGCTTTAAGCCCCAAAAAGGGGTATCTAATGCTATTGATGAAATTATAAATGCATTTAAAACAAGCAAATTATATGATGGAGATAATTCATATACAGTAAAAACTCTTAAAAAATTAAAAATTAAATAGATAAAAATTTCTTATAAAGGTTGAATGATATTTTTAATACTTCAAATATTTTGAATCAAATTATTTTTGATATTTTTAAGTTAAAAATTTGATTATTTATAATACCTAAATTCGAGTAATTAGTATTATGTGTTAAATTTAAATACTAGTTCTGCAGATAATTAGAAATAAGAAATCAAACTATTTTATTTTTCGATTTATTAAGCAACCATCAGAAATTTTTAGAATGAAAGAAATTGATTTAATGTCTACCTTGCACAAAAGTACTAAAAGAGATTATCTCGCGAGAGTAAATGATACCGAATTTCCAAAAGCAAAGGCTGCTAAATTAGCTAAAAAGTTCGATTACGATTACTGGGACGGGGATAGAAGGATTTGTTACGGAGGTTATAAGTATATAGAAGGAAGATGGCAAAATTTGGCTAAAAATTTATATGAATTTTATAATCTGAAACCCAATAGTAAAATTCTTGATATTGGTTGTGGGAAGGGTTTTCTCTTATATGAATTTACGAAACTTTATCCAGAACTTGATATTTATGGGTTAGATATTTCCAAATATGCTTTAAATAATTCAAAAGAAGAAATTAAACCATACTTAAGATTTGGTGATGCCAATAATCTTCCATGGGATGATAATAGTTTTGATTTAGTAATTTCAATAAATACATTACATTGTCTACATAATTATGACCTAATAAAAGCTTTAAAAGAAATTGAGAGGGTAGGGAAACATAATAAATATATTTGTGTTGAAAGTTATAGAAATGAGGAGGAGAAAGCTAATTTACTTTATTGGCAAGTTACTTGTGAGGCATTTAATACTCCTTTAGAGTGGAAGTGGTGGTTCGAATTAGCAAATTATAGGGGTGATTATTCTTTTATTTATTTTCAATAATTAGTTAAATGAAAATCTCACATACAAAGGCTGCTATTTTATTAAAGCAAAAACATCCATTAGTTATTGATAACATTGAACTCCCAAATGATCTTCTTCCTGGACAGGTTCTTGTAAAAGTTTTAGTAAGTGGAATTTGTGGTTCTCAACTTGGAGAAATTGATGGGGTTAAAGGTGAAGATAAATTCTTACCTCATCTTATGGGGCATGAAGGTTGCGCATATGTTATCGAGATAGGTCCAGGTGTAAGAACTTTGAAAGTAGGAGATAAAATTATCCTTCATTGGCGAAAAGGGAGTGGAATGCAATCTGATCCTCCAAAATATAAATGGAAAGGCAATGTTTTAAATGCTGGGTGGGTTACAACTTTTAACCAATATGCAGTTGTTAGCGAAAATAGATGTACTAGAGTCAATGATGAAGTACCTTCTGATGTGGCAGCATTATTTGGATGTGCAGTTACTACAGGATTTGGAGTTGTAGAAAATAATGCAAATTTAAAGATCGGTGAATCTGTGGTTGTTTTTGGAGCAGGAGGTATTGGATTGAATATAATACAAGCTGCTGCAATGGTTTCTGGGAATCCAATAATTGCTGTAGATATTCATAATAATCGTTTGAATTTAGCAAAATCTCTTGGAGCAACTCACATAATAAATAATTCCTCTAATCAGGCATTTGAAATCATAAATAAAATTCTTGGTAAAAATAATGTTGATGTATTTATTGATAATACTGGCAATACAAAAATTATTGAATTAGGTTATTCGATTATAAAAAATGACGGTAGATTGGTTTTAGTTGGAGTGCCAAAATTTAATCAGAATATATCAATATTTACTTTGCCAATTCATTTCGGTAAACAGATTATTGGGTCATTTGGAGGAGAATGCCAGCCAGAAAAAGACATTCCTAGATATTTGAAACTTGTAAATTGTGGTTTTTTGAATTTAGAACCAATTATTAGCCAAAGATTTTCTCTTGATGAAATAAATCATGCGATTTCATTAGTCAGGGATGGAAGTGTTGCAGGAAGAGTAATGATTGACTTGAATAAATAGTTTTGATTTAAATTTACGTGTATTTAGTTAAAGGTATAATAAATATTTAAAGTTTATTGAAAAACATATGCCTAAAGAAAGATTTTTAGTTATTGGAAGTAATAGTTTTAGTGGTTCTCACTTCATTAAAAGATTAATTAGAAATGGTTATTTTACACACGGGGTAAGTAGATCGGAGCAACCAAACTTAGCTTTTTTGCCTTATTTATGGGAGAAAAAAATTTTTATTAAGGACATATTCAAATTTACAAAGATTAATCTTAATAAAGATATTGAGCAACTTATAGAAATAATAAACATTGATGAGATAACTCATGTGGTTAATTTCGCCGCTCAAGGAATGGTTGCTCAGAGTTGGGTTACTCCTGAAGATTGGTATAAAACAAATGTGGTAAGTCAAGTAGAGTTTCATAATAGGTTGAGATTAAATAAAAATATTGCAAAATATGTTCACATTACTACCCCAGAAGTCTATGGAGATACCAAAGGCTGGATAAAAGAAAAAGATATATTTGATCCATCTACACCCTATGCAGTAAGTAGAGCTGCATGTGATTTGCACTTAAAAAGTTTTTTTAAAGCTTATGACTTCCCAGTTGTTTTTACTAGAGCTGCAAATGTTTATGGACCTGGGCAACAGCTTTATAGAATAATTCCTAGATCGTTTTTAAGCGCATTAACCGGAAAGAAAATGGATTTACATGGAGGTGGTTCCTCTATAAGATCTTTCATTCACATTGATGATGTCACAAAAGCTACACTAATGTTGGCTTTAGAGGGTGAACCAGGGACTACTTGGCACTTATCAACTACAAAATCAATTTCAATTTTTGATTTGGTAAAAAAAATCTTTTCAATTACAAATTCTGATTTTGATGATTTAGTAAATATTGGAGAAGAAAGACTTGGTAAAGACCAAAGTTATCTTTTGGATAGCATAAAAATGCGTAAAAGATTTAATTGGTCCGATAAAATCACACTTGAAGAAGGACTTACAGAGACGAAAAAATGGGTGTCTGACAATTTATCAATTTTTGAGAATTTTAATTGGGACTATCAACATAAAAAATGATCTTAATGCGTACTATTTTTAAAAATAATTTCATAATTTCAAAAAACTTCTAAATATTAAATGAAAACTTGAATTTTAGATCTAATCAAAAATTTACCATCATAAATAATTAATTAATTGATTATTTTCTACATAAATAAGATTTTCATTTTTATCAAGTAATGAATGTTTTTGAAATAATAAAATTCCTCAATATATCCTAAGAAATTAATTGAAAATTTATCAATACAAGGTTAGTAAGTGTTTTATGAAGTAAAATCAAAAAAGATAAATTAATAGTTGCAATAGGGTGTTTAAAAATGGGAGAGGGAAATAGATTTATTAGAAAAAAATTATTTTATGAGAATTTTAGTAAAGAAGAGAAGCTTTTTTATGAAATTCTTAGAATAAGAAGAATTGAGGAAGAGATAGCAAAAGTTTATTCTGAACAAGAAATTCGTTGCCCTGTTCATTTAAGTATTGGTCAAGAAGCTTGCGCTGTAGGTGTGTGCTCGTCTCTTTTGCCTTCTGATGAGGTATTTTCTGGGCATAGGAATCATGCCCATTATTTGGCAAAGGGTGGCGATTTAAGGTTAATGATAAGTGAACTATATGGAAAAAATACAGGTTGTTGTAGTGGTAAAGGAGGTTCTATGCACTTAACAGATATAGAATCAGGTTTCATTGCATCTACTCCTATTGTAGGAAGTACCATTCCAATTGCTGTTGGAAATTCTTTAGCGAACAAATTAAAAAAAAATGATAAATTAACATGCATCTTTTTCGGAGATGGTGCTTTAGAGACAGGAGTTTTTTATGAATCATTAAATTTAGCAGCCACTATGCAATTGCCTATAATTTTTGTTTGTGAAAATAATTTATATTCTGTATATTCTCCCTTAAGTGTTAGGCAACCCAAAAAAAGAAAGATAGAATTAACTGCTTCTTCCTTAAATATAAAAACAAAGGTTATCGACGAGATTAATAATTTGGAGAAAATTATTGATGAAATGAAAATTGTTACTGCTGAAGTAAGAAAAAAACAGCAACCATATTTTGTTCTCTTTAATACATATAGGTACAAGGAACATTGTGGTCCTGATGAAGACGATTACTTAAAATATAGAAGTAATTCAGAAATTAAGTTTTGGAAAGAATTAGACCCTATTAAATCTTTTCAAAAAAGGCTATCCGATGACATTATTTTAAAAATTGAAAATAATATTCAGGATGAAATATCAGATGCTTTTAATTATGCAAAAAATTCACCTTTTCCTCCTGAAAAGGATGCTTCAAAAAATTTATTTACTACTTAGATGACTACTAAAACTTATTCAGAAGCATTAAGATTAGCACAGAAGGAATGTCTGCAAGATAAAAACTGCTTAATTATGGGATTGGGAGTTCCTGATCCAAAAGGAATATTTGGTTCAACTTTAAATTTACAAAAAGAATTTGGAAAAGAGAGGGTATTTGATATTCCATTATCAGAAAATGCTGTCACTGGAATGGCAATAGGTCTTGCAATTAAGGGTTTTAGGCCAATAATTACACATCAAAGAGTAGATTTTGCTCTTACCTCCACTGAACAAATAATTAATCAAATTGCCAAATGGAATTATATGTTTGATGGTGCAATGAATTTACCATTATTAATTAGAATGATCATAGGTAGAGGATGGGGGCAAGGACCTCAACATAGTCAATCTTTATATAGTATTTTCGCTCATGTTCCAGGATTAAAAATTATTGCACCAGCAACTCCTTCTGATGCTAAGGGTATGATTATTTCAGCATATAAAGATAACAATCCAGTACTTTGTTTCGAACATAGATGGTTATATGGATTGAAGGATGAGGTCTCAGATTATACTTATTCTATTCCTATTGGAAAAGCTAATTTAATAAGAGAAGGGAAAGATTTAACTATAATTTCTAGTTCATATATGACTATTGAAGCTATAAAAGCAGCTAAAATTTTAAATAAAAATAATATTTTTCCTTCAATATTGGATTTAAGATCAATTAGTCCGCTTGACAAGAATGCAATACTTCAAACAGTACAAAAAACAGGGATTTGCGTAGTATTAGACCACTCTCATATTTCTTTTGGCCTGGCATCTGAAATTTCTTCAATAGTTAATGAAAATCTTTTTGGGATTTTAAAAAAACCTACCTTAAAAATTTGTTTACCTGATTATCCAACTCCAACAAGTCATGCTCTATCAAAAAATTATTATCCTGATTCTTCAGATATAGCAGTAAAGATTGGAAGGTTTTTAGGCCGAGAAATTAATTTTTTGAATCAGAATCCTAGTGCTCATCATGATCAACCAGATAAAGATTTCAATGGTCCATTTTAAAAATTTATTCATAAGCTAATAAAGCTTAAAATAATTAATATTGAGCTTAAATATTTACCACTGGATAGTAGTCTTAAATAATGAAAAAAAAGAATGCATTAATTATTGGTGGGGGATTTGCTGGTTGTGCTAGTGCACATCAGCTGGAATTATTAGGAGGATGGGATGTTACTTTAATAGAAAAATCGAATTTTTTGGGTGCAGGTAATAAAACACGATGGTATGGTGGTCATCCTTATACTTTTGGACCAAGGCATTTTCTTACGCCATATGAGGATGTTTTTAATTATATCAATGAAATAATACCTCTAAGATTATGCCCAGAACATGAATTCTTAACCTATGTTGAGAGAGATAATGAATTTTATGCATATCCCATAAATATGCAAGATGTTAGGAAAATGCCAGATTTTGATGAAATTGATAATGAATTAACTGCGATTAAAAATTCAGGTTATGCGGGGGTTAAAAATGCAAAAGACTTGGAGGAATATTGGTTAGCATCCGTCGGTAAAACTTTATATTCCAAAATGATTGATAAATATAATAAAAAAATGTGGCTTGTTGATGATAATAAAAAAATTGACACTTTTAATTGGTCTCCAAAAGGTGTAGCTCTCAAAGATGGACCCAAAAGAGCTTGGGATAAATCAATTTCCGGATACCCATATTCTTTAGATGGATATGATAAGTATTTCCCATTTGCCACTAAAGAAGCGAGAGTTTTATTAGATACAACTTGCAAAGTTAGTAATATAGATAAAAAAGAAGTGATAATTAATAATGAAAAGAAAAGTTTCGATATAATAATATCGACTATTGGTCCTGATGTTTTGCTTAATGAAGAGTACGGTCCTCTTGAATACATTGGAAGAGAATTAAAGTTAATAGTTTTTCCTACGGAACATGTTTTCCCTGAGAATGTTTATTTTCTTTATTATGCCAATGAGGAACCATTTACCAGATTAGTTGAATATAAAAAATTTACTCACCATAATTCAAAAACATCTTTGATTGGAATGGAAATACCTACTTTAAATGGAGGTTATGATTATCCTGTGCCTTTCAAAAAACAACAAATTTTAGCGAGAAAGTATTTTGATTTAATGCCTGAAGGAGTTTATTCAATTGGGAGAGCTGGCTCTTATTTATATGGAATTGATATTGATGATTGCATAAGGCAGGCAATGATTATTGCTAATGAGATAAAAAATGGTGGGCAAGAAAATAGAGTTCCTGGGAAGGAATATCAATTTCCAGAATTAAATTTTTAGTATTTATTTAATTTATTTGAAAATATCTTTTTTAAAATTGAAACTCATCTTTAACTGAAATTGGTCGATAATAAATGGTTTATTTTCGTGATAATATGATTTTGTGAATATGAGATTTTTAAAAAAATTAAGTTCAATTAATAATTATAAATTAGATAGAAAACTATAAATTAATTTTTAAAAAGATTTTTAAAATGGAAAAATACTTAAAAATTTTACTTAAAATAGAAAAATATCAAATCGCAATTGAATTTCAACATATTGTTTTAAACAAATCAATATTTGAGCTTAATAAATTAACCCTTAATGTTTTTAAAAATATTACATATCTATATATATATATGGGGGTAATTCATAATAAATTAATCAAATCTTTTAGGTTTGATTTTAAAAAATCAAATAAAAATTTTTTTGGATTAGGATGAAAATTCTTGTAACTGGAGCTAATGGTTTAGTTGGAAGAGCATGTCAACTTTATGCAAAGATTAATAGATTAAATATTTCCATAATTAGTAGAAGAAATCCTCTTTTTTCGGATATCAAAAACTATAAATCATTAAAAGAATTACCACAAAAAGATAGAAATTTTGATCTAGTAATACATTGTTCTGCGGCTACTCCAAATAACTGTGAATTTGAAGAAATTTTCAATACTAACAAAAAAATTGATGAAGAACTCTCTGATTTTGTACTTAATTCTTCAGTTAAGCAAGTGGTTTATCTTTCAACTATGGCTGTTTATGGAGAAATTAATGTTAAAAAGTTGAGTGAAAGGACAAAAATTATTAATCCAAATTTATATGGGCAATCTAAATATATAGGTGAAAATAGAATTAAACAAACATGTGAGAAAAAAAATATAAAGCTTGCGATAATCAGATTACCGGGAGTAGTAGGAAAGGATATGCCATATATTTTTTTTAGAAGAGTATATGAATCAATCCTAAATAGTAGGAAAATAAGTATAAGATCAAGGCATGCTTTATTTAATAATGCAATTCTTGATAAAGATATATTTTTTACTTCTATATATTTATATGAAAAGCAAAAAGATAATTTTATTTTATTAAATCACCATTCAGAAAATATTATTACTTTAGGAAAACTTCT
>MDTE01052325.1_pt1 | contig 11290 bp, 11 predicted proteins | sample 811231 | NCBI WGS metagenome assembly MDTE01 (sample SAMN05326651, study PRJNA326480) | marine metagenome | isolation source: seawater | place: Indian Ocean: Red Sea | collected 2010 | reverse complement strand
GTTGGGTTTCGACCATGTGGCTTGCGTTCCATCACTTAACTTCACGAGATTGCCTATGCTACCGTGGTCATTATCCACATCACATTCTACTCGAGAGCCGGAACCCATAATAGCGAAGTGGATTTCATTATTTACCTTTTTGGCATATTGGCCATCGGGACCTGTGATGTCTCCACTCCAGCCCGGAATGTTACCATCGACAAATCTTACTGCACCACTAATTTTATGATTGTTAGCAGGAACAAGTTTAACTGCACCAGAATTAGAAGTGTGATTTTCATGAAGTTTGAGATATCCATTAGTAACAAATGAATACCGTGTCCCTATGCCTGAGTTAGAAGCCAAAGTCATGTGCATCCAATCAACATCTCCATGCTTGGGGACTGGATTGCTGCTGGTGGAATGAACCTTAGTCCAATTACATTCGGCGTCTACTTCTTGGCCTGCTGCAACTGCAGAGGCACTAAATGCATTGAAAGTTTGAGTTTCAGCCTTACGAATGAATCTGTGTTGATTAGTTTGTGGTTGCTTTGCCCACGGTGAAGAACTGAGTCCGCTTGCTGCAGCGAAAACATTGTGGTCGAAAGGACTACTTGCGCCAATTGCCATGGCTACTCTTCTTCATCTCTGCTACTTAAAGGCTTGCGTTCGTAATATTCAGCCACTAACATAGCCAATTTCTCATTACGCCATAAAACCCATTGCACAAAGTAAATAAGAAGTGGGCCCTGTATCAACATTACAAGAGTTAATATTACTACGAGGACTTCATACCATTCCATCATTTCGCGCCCCCTTTGATTGCATGCCAGAACGAAATACCTTGGCTACAATCGCGGACGGTTGAAACGTGCGCATGAGGGAGCAATTCATCTACTGCCTCAATTAAGCCCGGAAATGTAGGATGATAATCATCGCCACAAATGACTCCGCCATCTTTGAGTTTAGGATACCAGAACTCAAGTTCAGCCTTAGTTTGTTCGTAACTGTGTTCGGAATCAATGAAAACCATATCAAGGCTTTCATCTTCAAACTCAGTATGTGCTTCTAAGGAGGATTGATGCATTACATCAATATCATAATCTTTGGTGTTTTCCATGAATGATGCCTTTACATCATCCCAATTTCGTAGAGCGAACGGATTAGGTCGTCCTCCATTGGGTGGATACTTCTCAAACATACAGGTGCAAAAGTTACTTACGTTAACGTCATGGGAATGGCCTTCCATACCCCATGTATCAATACAAGTGAGTTTTGTATTTTCGTGGGCTAACTGATATTGTCCCAATACTTGAGTAGAGCGTCCAAGAAAACTTCCAATCTCGACAATATGTTTATCGCCTTCATCGGGTAGTAATTCCAGAGCGGCTACCAAACGCTTACAATTATTGATTGAAAACCAACCGGTGATACCGTTAGCAGCCATCAAAGCAGAAGGAATCCAATTTCCGGGTTCTGAAACATCAATATCATACAGTTGGCTCATCTTCTTCAATCTCCTCTTCAATTTCTGGTTTCGTAAAAGTTAATACATTCCCTTTACGAGAGGGTTTTTCTCCGACTAATGTATCGGGAATAGGAATCTGATACCAAAGCGTCTCTTCTCCAAAGTTGTATTCAAACATACGATAGGCAAGATTGTTACGCTTCCAAGTGGCTGCTTTCAAAAAGGGAATATGTAAAGTTAATAGAATGTTATCGTCAGTTTCCTCAACTAAGATAGAGGGGATGGGTGTTCCTTTAATTCCTGAAGGGTTCCAAATCAAACGAGCATAATCTGTTAACTTTTCACCACGCGGTTCGAAAGGCAGTCGTGGAACGCCGACCAAATGGCAACCATATTGGTTTACCAGTGCACGGAATTGGGAAATGTAAGGTTGCTGTATATCGTATTCGCATTTAACGAGAGCGGCTGCCCGATTTGAACTGGCTGATGCCCATGTCTCTTCTCCAAGATTAGGAATCAAGTTGTTAACGATAACGTTTCCAACAGGGATATCCATCATTTGTAGGTATCGCACTGTTCGAGCGCACTCTTGCAGACCTGCTTCCGAAGCAATGGATACTAAGTTAACCTGAACAAACTCAGGTTGTTGGAGGAGTGCCTTCACACGGTCAACACGGTCACAAATCTCAGTAAGGGTCTTTTCAATCTGAGAACTCTCACCTTTCTTAAGGAATAGGGTCTTAGCAGACTCAATCTTCTTTTTCATTCGAAGAATACGCAAAAGGAATGTTTTGATATGGTCAGGGGCAGAGAGTGCTTTCAGAGTGTGTCCTGTTGGTGCAGTATCGAAAACTACCAAATCATAATCACAGGATTGAACTAATCTCAAAATCTCTTCTAACGCAAATACTTCATCCATGCCGGGAAACATAGCAGTTTCGGAAAGCAAACTTGGGTCAAATCCGGGAAACCATTTACTCATGCTGGATTCTAATTCTTTATTCATGTCGTCAGCCCAACGTTGAGCCATTGCTTCTGCGTTAATGTTCTTAGCCCAGAAATTAGGACTTACTTCAATAGGGTCAGACCCTACTGTAATACCTAATGTGTCGTCTGTGCTATGGGCTGGGTCTGAAGAAACTAAGATAGTTCTCATACCTTGTGACGCCCAATGTGCGGCTGTGGCTGCGGAAATAGTAGATTTACCTACTCCACCTTTTCCTGTGTAGAGGATGAGTGAGGCCATGATGTTGTTTGGTAACTTGACTTACTTAAACCTTCTGCGTGCTGCTCATGGTATTCTCGAAGCCTTTTGGCCTGAATATAGCGTCGCAGTATGATGATACCGATGAAAAGTATAACTAATTCAATGAATAATTGAGCACCGAGTTCCCAAGTGACTTCTTCTTTAACACACCATGTAGGCACGCCCTCTGGAGGAGTAGCCCATTCATCTACACAATATTCTATTTCCATTTTCTATGCCCATCTCTCTGCAAACTCTTCACTGAACTCAGATTGATTATCTAATTCCGGTGCAGGTGCGCCTACGGGGGCAGATTGACGATATTTACCTTCCAACTCCATGTCTACTTCACCACCCCAGATACCCAAGGTATCTTTAACGTGGTCTGGTGTTTCGGTCTCTACTGAAGCCAACACCATGAGAACGCGATGTCCTCCTACTTGTTGGTTGTCTTCTACCTCGATGTGGATATCTTTACGTCTCAAACTCCCCATATACACAATCTCACCCTCAACGGTGACTATCATACGCACAAAAGATGCGTAAGGTAAATCTGAACCTTTTACCGATATTTGAACAATTTCGACTTCTTCTGGGATGATAACGGAAGCCAATGTGTGTGCCTCGCCTGATAACGGAATTGCTAACTCCACGCGATATTTGTTGTCCATACGGATTCCCCGCATTATTACTTTACTTTTCACACTACTTAATGATTGCGGCTTCATGTATCATAAATGTAGTGTTATTCATAAATAACGGCTTATCCTTCAAAATGTTCCTTATCTTCTTCACGGTCGGGAGGCATTTCCTTAATTTTCTTCAATAACTTCTCAATTTCTTCTGGTCGCAAGTCCTCAGTATCAATAAATTGTCCGTAAATAGAATCTTGTAAATCTGCATCTAAGTAGGCTGATACTTGGCGTTTACGACGTCGCAAACGGCCTTGGCGTTCTTTGGTTCGTAACATATCTTTGTATTCCGTTTGTTGAGAGTTCAACCACTCTTCTACTTCTTCTTGGGTCATCTTCAAATCTCCTTGAGAAATAATCTTGGCCTTGAACCACTCTACATTCTCAACGGTTACTCGCAAACCTAATTCGGTCAACTTTACAGCAATAAGAGAGTCGGCTCCATCAAACAACAAATAATCCACCCACACTCGTGCTGTTCTTCCTGTGGTTCCTGCAATGTAAATATTAGAAAAGAAATCAGTAAATGTTGTACCGGGTTCAAAATTAAAGGATTGGGAGGTGAGGTTAACTTTAGGTTTGGTTGCATCAAAGACACCACCGATAATGAATCCATCTAATTCATTAGTCATCCCTCGATTATTAATGAATGCCCCAGTAGGGGTTGCAGAAAATCCTGTTCCATTAACTAATTCCGCAAAATCATTCCATTTAGTATCGATAAACTCAGTTTGGTCAATGGACTCTTCAAAATCAGAATCAAATGAAACGAAACTAATACCGTTAACACTATCGGCACAAAGTATAATCCATTGGTCACGGTCATTGTCCCAACTTGCTGAAATAATTTGTCGAGTAGTGCTGGTAGGTGCAACGGTATGGGCGGAATTGATGGCAGTGGATAAGTTTCGAACACCCCCTCTCCATGCCGAATTAAAAGTAGCGATTCCTGATTGAGCACATTTGGCATACCATGAACACGGGTCAATTCCTAAACAGTATGGTCCACCGCCTTGGGCTTCCCCAAAGAGTAAAACCGACTTTTTGGCTTCTTGTGCATTAGTGGTCGTATTAAGAGTAGTCAATCGATTGACCTCTACATTACCTCGTTGAAGTGAAGAAAAAGTGAATTGAGTTCGGGTAGGTCGCACAGCATAATTCACACCAATTCCCATAGGTTGGCTTACGAAACCTAAACTCGATGCAGAGACTGCTGGAAGATTAAAACCAAATTGATAAGTTTGGGTGTCGTCTTCATAGAGGTAAGCGGAGGCTCTTTCTTCTGCTTTAGTAAATGTTCGATATTGTAATGCTGAGCCTCGCCATTGAGCAGGGGGATTAATACCTGTGGTCGTAGAAAAGGCTCCTCCTTGAACCATAATAGGAAAAATAGCGAGATAGCCTGTTTGAATATTTCCGAATGCACCGGTTCCGCCGGGTCGGGCATAAGGCATCGTCAGTAATGTAAAATCGGTTGCATATATTTCTCCATATGTATTTCCGCCATGAGTTACGTTATCTAACATGAACAAAACTAAATCACCTAATTCGAGTTTATTAGTAGGCCACCCGGTTGGATTTGGTAAATCTGTTGGAGGAGTATATTGAACTCCATAATAAGGAACGGCTCCTCCTTCTCCTGACGGGTCTACTACAAACCCATCGGTTGTTAATACTATTTCGCTAACATATGAGCCAGCAAGACTGTAAGCAGTTCCTGTATTTTCTAATACCCAATTACTATTGGGTTGTCCATCCCATGCTTGAACAAGAGGAATATATTTAGAACCTTGACCTGCACGTCCTACTACAAAGAGGGGATAAGTATCATTGCCTGTGTCCTTACTCATCATCTCTCCTCCAATAATGTAGGGAGAAATCGCTGGCAATCCCCCAAAAGTAATGCTTCCTGCAATAGATGCACCCCATATACCGCTTTGTGTGCCTAAAACACTTTTGATGCTCAAAAACTTCGTTGGATTAGCATTTCCTACGCCGGCATTGGTATATTGTAAAACTGTAGGGTCAACATCGGCAGGAGTTTGGTCATATTCGAGGGTAGTGCTCCAACTTTGGGACCACTCCACGCCTCCCAATAATCGGTCAATACCACAATATTCGGTTATGTTAGAAGGGTCGGCAACAACATCTCCTTGAACAAATCGAGCCCCTGTTTGCGTCATAGATGCTCCTTGATTAGTTACTCCTCCTGCTGCCCACGTCATTTGGGCACATCCCAAATATGCTATTCCTTCACCATTTTCATTATATGCAAAGTCACTACCCTCATAATTAGTTTCTGCATATGCGATATTACCAAAAGGAGTTAAAGTTCCGTCGTCTTTTTTAAGCCATCCTGCGGCTGGTGTAGCGACAGGATATTGATAAAAACAGGGAACATACGTTTGCGCAGTAAGAATATTAGAGTTTTGGTCATTATCTCCGCGTTGATACCCTACTGCAAAAAGATTATAGACTGATTCCTCAATTTGATAATCCGGAATGCCAGTATCATTAAGTTGAGCCAGCGTATTGTGAACACAATCCATATCCCAAATGCCTACATCTGAATCAGCAGCAATGGTCGCTAACTGTGCAGCACTTGCACTTTTGGGCCCACAAGGTAACTCAATAGGCATTCGATAAACAACAACTGTTGCGTCAATTTGTGCGGAAGAGAGAGGACGGGCTCTGATAACAGCAGTAAATCCATCCCATGCATTAATACGAACAATATTACCCAACGCATCTACTGGAATCCCTGTAGGAATCGTATAGTGGCCATAATCGGGCTCCATTGATGCTTGGTCAGCCACATATCCATTAACATTTCCACTTACATTATGGTAATCAAAAACTTGGCATTCGTAAGAGCCATAGATAACACAATTATCATTAATAAATTGTTGACCCCTAATTACAATCTCCATAGATGTACTATCATGCCAGATATCTCTTCCGGAACTAAAAGCGAGTGGACCCAGTCCTGCATCCATAGTGGGATTATGTTGATTACGATTCAGTCGTGAACCCAAACGATTACCCCAAGGATTATTCGTGTTCTCAATATTCGCAGTCCCTCCTGCCTCGAGAACTAATGAAATACCTGCTGCATTCTGCACATAGCCGGTTGCATTGATACTGTAAGCCAAACCCATGATTACGCCCCTGTAATAGTCATATTGTATGCAGTCGTAGTAAAGTCTTCAGACGGGTCCACTAAAGCATTCGAAATAAGATACTTAATATCCCAATTAGTATTGGGTGGAATCTCTACGGGAAGATATTGAGAAAATGCAGGAGCGAAATCAGGTTGAATTGGATATGGGGCTAAGGTTCCCGACACACCTTTCGATTGAGTGCCATCTGGATTCAAGAAATAAGAAGTAGTTTCGATATCGATATTAACGTAACCACCCGGAACCCAGTTAGCCCCTGTGGAAGGCCAAACGCCGGGAGTGCTTCCGAAATATTGAACCACAATGAACTGGTCATCTCCCGTGGTATTTCTTTTCTTCAATGTAGCGTTACCGAAACCAGATACGAAAATAGACTGAGGGTTCTCAAGGTCCTCCAATCTTTTAGGGGGCAAATTGCCTAAGTCCACAATCTCCCATTGGAACCCCTGTCTACGAATTGGCATAGCGTAAACTTGTCGTTCCATCTACTTAAGACTTCGGATGGAAAGAACTATTAAGTAGGAAGGCTAACAAATATCCAGTATGAAATACTGGATGCGACACACCCCGAAAGATTTCCGTAAGATGAGTAGAGACAAACTGGTAGCCCATGTGGAATCCCGCGTGGCTACAATCCTTAAAAGAGGAAGCAAAGGTTGGAATGAACGTAATAGCGCAGCAGGTCGTTCCGAGATGGTAGATTTCTCTCGTATCGATACTGAAAACCTTATTATGTTAGCCAGTGCCCTCACTAAGGCTCGTGCTGGTTGGGAAAACAAAAGGTAGGTATTCTTTAAGTAGCAGTGCAACTCATTATGTTGCATGGCAAAGCGAGTTCGGCCACCTTCACGCCCTAATGAGCACATCGATTCGTCTTCATGGGACTATCGAAGAAGTGTGGGTGAATTAAGGCGCATGTTAGATGAAGTCGAAGAGAGGATGGCAATCTGGCAGAAGGCTTACAAAGAACCGGGTATTACTCGCAACCAACAAATGACTTGTATGAGAAACTATACAGCACTCAGAGGAGCGGCGAAATCTCTTCGTTGGGCTCTTGGAGATAGTGATGAAACTCCTCTCTACTGAAAATACTTTTTAAGTTCAGGCATCTGATGCGCTTCTTTGAACATTTTAATGAAACTCTTAGGTAATGGGTTTTCAGGTAAGCGAATCTCCCGTATGACTCCTCGAGCACGGGGATAATTAATGGTGTGGATTGGGAACTGATATGTTACTCCATAAACACTCCACGGGGCAATAGTCTGGATTTTATTATCATCCAGCCCATCCACTATCCGTTTTATGTAAGTCGACATACCCGAATTGAACATCAAATTGGCTAACTGATACTGATGTTGCTGCTTGATTAACTTCTTGGCTGCGGAGCCATTTGCAGATGATTTCACTATCGCATCCACACTATCTATTAAGCCTTCTCTGGCCTTCTCGTCCCACGGCCCTAACTTATCAGTGCCTCCTCGATTCTGGGCCCTCCAAGCCATCCCCCAATAACTATTTCTAATTGCATCGTGTCGGTTGATACGTTTATCTTGCTTATACCAATTATAATTGGAATCATCTCCTGTGAGTTTGTAATACTCTAACGCCCATTTGGGAACTTTAGGCATATCATTCTCAACACCTGACCCTATCCAGAGTGTCGTTCCGATATTGTAATACAATCTCCCTGAGCCCCTACAACCTACGCAATCAAACCGTTCCGCTTGTGGAAGATATTCAAAGTTGAGATATTCATACTTCTTGGGGTCTTTTTGAATTAACCTTAATTCAGGAAGTCCCGGTTTTCTTTCAAAACGATTAATACTTCCCTCGTCATCATAGAAACAAATGTAATAAATGCCATCATTGTAAACCAAACAAACATCAGATATTTCAATGGGTTTACCGTGCAATAATCCCTGCTCGCCAACATAAAGATAAGTTCGGTGAATTAAATCCATCGGATTCTCACAGTCCGGACATATCCTATCAGTAGTCTCCCAATGCATTTCCTCCCAATAATCCATATCTTTACCTGCATCTTCAATAGTATCATACATGCGCACAGGCTCAGTTACCTCACCGTCCTTATCGTAAACGGCTACATATTTTGTGGTGGCTTCATAGGTCGTCGGCCACATGGTTCGTAAAAAACATGCATTCATATCTCCTAAACCAAGATTTTCAGGTCTATGCTCTGATTGTTTAGGACTTAATGGTAATGGTATTTTCTGGTGCTCAGAGGTTTCATATCTTAACAATGCACCCCAATGGGTATACCATTGTGTCCACATGGGTAATCCATCGGCATAAATGTCTTCGTCTAAAACAAATCCTCGATGTCCCATCGTTATTCCTCTATAATTTTGTAACCTGTTGAACGCCACGCTGCGGTGTTGGCTGTTCTGGGGTTCCGGATTAACTTGTATTTCTTCTTTGGCTTTGGTAATTGCCAAACCTGACTGAATGCTTCTATTTTCATTTTTCCTTGCACTTGGAAAGACTCATCAAAAGGATAATTCATAAGTTCAATATGACGAGGAGTATCTATTTGATATTCAGAGCCTGTTAGTGCTCTCCCTAATACTTTTAATCCTCTACTCAAATGATTCTCTTCCTCTGTGGGCATCATTGCGTGACGGTAACCCACGTTCAGTGGAACATTTGCCTTGTCCTTTTCAACCAAGAGTTGTAATTGTTCCATCATACTAACTTTCCACCATGGCATCCTATACCAAGAATAAGGAGCAGTTGCGCCTGCTTGCCCAACCTTCGGCCACTTTGATTCTACCAGTTTCTTGCGGTCATCATAAGTGATAACACCGCTCACCCTCCACAAGTCGGCTTGCTTTGAACGCCTTACATCGGGTTCTTCACTTTCATCAGGTTTCCAACCTCTGATTGTTGCCCATGAAAACTTACTGGTTCCATAACCGGGTTCGCATCCAAACTTACCAAAAGGATTCGCTTTCCAACCTCGAGAAACAAGACGTCCTACTCGATATTGATAACCGGCTGAATTAGTCTTGAGTGTCCCTTCACGAATTACACGAGGTAATTTGCTTCGAGAAATAGGAGGTCTCCACATCAAACCCTGATAATAAACATAGGTGGGAGTAACTCCAGTAACTTTGAAAATCATCTTCCATGGTTTTTCGTCAGGATTGCTGCCCCATGCAAACTTAGGTCGAGCCAACGATTCTGCAGTAGTGTAATAGTAATTCCCCGCCCGAAAATCCTTAGGTTTCTTAGGCCAAAACTTACGTATCCTTTTCCAAAAAGAACGAGGAATGACTACGGGGTGACGAGGGTTTTCTCCCATTTCTTTCCAATCACGCATCCTGCAATTGTAAATACTTCCATAGCGAGCAAACTTCCTTACTGTGGCCATAGGGACGTTCCAATAGTTATTGGCTACTTCTGCCAAAAAGACAGCATATCGTTCACGCAACCATCTATGGTAACCCCATCCGCCGGGATAGTCAAACCACACATCACCTGAAGCCATGTGTAAGTATACTCAGGCCAACTACTTAAAGAGTAGCAATCAGAAGGAGGGGGCCGAAACCCCCAACCTTCTTCTTGTGTTATCTACGATTCGAGTTCGTCGAGGATGCCATCAGAGTCATCATCGGGGTCGATGTGGTCTGGTACACCATCGTTGTCGTGGTCGAATTGGCCGGTTGCATCGTTACCGTCGTTGTTTTCGAACCAGTCTGAAAGACCGTCGTTATCATCATCAGTATCGGTTGCATCCCAGATGCCGTCGTTATCATGGTCGTAGCGGTAGTTACCAAATGGGCCATCGACTTCGTCTACATCGAGAACGTTATCGTTGTCGTCATCAGTATCAACACCGTCATTTAGGCCATCATTATCGTGGTCACGGCTCGCATCTGAACCATTTTCATACACGTCATTAAAGTTATCAATTCCATCGTTATCGATATCTAAATCGAAACGGTCGGAGATTCCATCATTGTCGTGGTCGTAAATGTCTGTGTTCGGGTTACCATCATTGACTTCTTCTTCGTCGTCAATTCCGTCACCGTCATCATCATTATCCTCATGGTCATCGATGCCATCGTTGTCGTGGTCATATGGGTTCTCATCTTGAGTATCTGGGATACCGTCATTATCATCATCGTTATCCAAATCATCGGGGATTCCATCGCCATCATTATCAACGTCACCATTGACTTCTTGATTCTCTAATTGCTGCTGTTGTTGATTATCAGATTGAGAACCTTGTTGCCCTTGCTGTCCATTTTGGGTCTGACCCTGCTGTTGCTGGTTCTGACCATTGGCATTATTGCCACTCTGGTCTTGTTGTTGCTGTTGGCCTTGTTGACCACCTTGCTCACCACCATTTTGCTGTTGGCCTTGTCCATTGTCTTGCTGCTGACCTTGCTGGCCTTGCTGACCTTGCTGACCTTGTTGACCTTGCTGGCCTTGACCAGATTGTTGGCCTTGTTGTCCCTGCTGTCCTTGTTGTCCCTGTTGTCCTTGCTGACCTTGTTGGCCTTGTTGACCTTGCTGGCCTTGCTGACCTTGGTTTTGACCTTGACCTTGTCCTTGACCCTGTCCTTGTCCTTGACCCTGACCCTGTCCTTGACCTTGTCCCTGTCCCTGACCTTGACCTTGCCCTTGACCTTGTCCCTGACCTTGTCCCTGACCTTGTCCCTGACCTTGGCCTTGGCCTTGTCCTTGGCCTTGACCCTGTCCT
>MDTE01077375.1_pt1 | contig 11291 bp, 14 predicted proteins | sample 811231 | NCBI WGS metagenome assembly MDTE01 (sample SAMN05326651, study PRJNA326480) | marine metagenome | isolation source: seawater | place: Indian Ocean: Red Sea | collected 2010 | reverse complement strand
TTTGATACAAATAGTCCTAGTCCTTATATGTCCAGAATATGTAAAGTAAAACCAGAAATGAAAAGTGTAATACCAGGTATCACTCACGTTGATGGTACGGCTAGAATACAAACGGTTAACAAAAACGATAATAGTAAATTCTACGAAATAATAAGAGAGTTTAGAGAAATTACAGGTGTACCTATGTTGCTTAATACTAGTTTTAATTGCCAAGAACCTATTGTTGAAACACCTCAACACGCTTTAAGAACATTTAAAAAGACTGCTTTAGATATGTTAATAATTAATGATTGGATTATAAGAAAATGATTGATTTAAAATTATTTAAAAATATTATAGCTGAAGGAAGACATAATAGCGATTTACTTGATTCTTATAGTCCTAATCAATTTAAAACAAAAGAAAAATTGATAGGCCATGTTAGAGATTGGGATATTGTAAATGAACAATCTGAAATTACAATACTAGGTGGCTGGTATGGCAGTATATTAATTCCTGCGTTTAAAGAGGCAAAAAGAATATCACTTATTGATATAGATAAAAATGTAGTTAGTATAGGCAAACAAAGATTGTTTAGTCATTATAAAAATGTTGATTGGATTACAAGCGATGTATTTAATGAAAAAAGATATGGTAGAATTAAGGATGCTAATCTAATAATAAATACTTCGTGTGAACATATGCGACCTATGAGAGAGTTAAAAGCAATACAAGACTCTAAATCTTATTTTGCTTTTACTTCTAATAATATGTTAGGTATAGAAGGCCATATAAATTGCGTATATGATTTAGATGACTTTCAAAAACAATTACCAGATAGTGCTAAAGTATTAGTAAGAGATAGTATTACAGACGAAAGAGGAACTAGATTTATATTAGTAGGTAAGTTATGAGTTTAGTAAGAGAATTATATAAAAAGAGAAGAAACGCTTGGTCATATGATTTAGATAGAATTCCTGACCCTAAAGTTGTTCTTCAATGTTTTAGGGATGCTCAAAGAGAATCTCCATCAAAACAAAACGAACAACCTTATAAAGTAAATATATATGGTCCAGGGTGTCAACAAATAAAAAAAAGAATCCATAAAAGAGTTATTAAGAAACATATCCGAATGCAGAAAAAAGCACTTGCAAGAGGTTTAACAGCTTCTAAACTAGGTAAAGCAAAAATGGAATTAAGAGATAAAAAGAAACCACTTGGAGTAGAACTCCAAACACGAAATTGGGAAGGTACAGGTGGTAGTCCAAATTACAGACACGTTCTTCTAAATTCTTATTTGGTTTTATTTTCACAAAGACTTATTACTGATCCAAATCAATTTAATTTAAACAATGCTGACGCTGGTGGTCACTATTTAGAACACGCTGATCCATTAGAGTTAAAAAATCAGGAAATTAATGTTGCTGTTGAAGTTGGATTATTTGCTGACGCTGTTAGTCTGTTTTTAGCAGAACAAGGAATTGGTTCCTCATATCACATTTGTTTTCCACCAGACGCTGAAAACTGGACAGATATACCTGGAGTTGTACAATACGTTAAAGACGGACCAATGGCTGGCCAACCTGTGGGAACAATGATAGTGATGATGTCAATAGGTTATACTAAATTAACCAAAAGAGAGAAATTAGCACTAAATGAAAAAGCAAACGAGAAAGAGAAAGAAGAAAAAGGTACAGCATTTTGGAGTGATGACCATTTTAAATCAAATACAAAACCGCCTTTTGAAACCGTAGTACAATATTTTGATTATGATAAGAAAGGAAAATTAATAAGATGTCTTTAGAAGAAATTTTTAGTAGAAGGAAACAGATAAGATTGTTTGATAATAAAAACTTTCCTGACAAATCTGTTATTCAAAGTCTATTAAATAAAACACATTCTTGCGTGGCATCCAAGCAAAACTTAATGCCATATAAAGTACACGTTTTAGGACCAGAGTGTATAAAGCAAAAAAGAGAGTTATATGAATTAACATCTAAAACAGAAACTCCAAAAGGCAAACTTATGGCAGGAGATTTACATAATCTCAATATGTTTGCTCCTTATGTTTTAGTATTTACACATAGATTAGCAAAACCTAATCCAGCAACACAAAGAAGAATTGATAGAGGAGAGTATTATAGTGTTTGTGATCCAAAAAGATATAAAGTGGAAAATACTGATTTAGTCTGTATGGAGATAGGTATGTTTTCATCTATATTAGCTGGTCTTGCTTTAGAAAAAGACATACAAGTATCATATTTGAAATGTTTTCCTCATTGGCCTAAATGGCAATATGTGTGGAAAGCAATGAATCATTTAGCCTTTGTGGATGAAACTCCTTATTTAACAATGCAACTAGGATATAAAAAAACAAAAGGCGATTTTGATAAAGATATAGGAGAATTTGCTAAAGAAAACACTTATGATGGAGCAAGTGTTGCAGAATTTAAACCACCTGCTAATGATGTAATTAATTGGATATAAAATGAAAAGAGTAATTTATAGTTTATATATTGATATACCTAAAGAAGAATTAGATTTATTTGATAAAGATGTTATGGGTAAAAGGGACATTCCTATAAACTATAACACTAAAAATCAATTTAAAAAACACTATGCAAATTTAGTTGCTTGTAAAGAAGTTTATGCTAAATCTATAGATACTGAATTTAAAATGTTTGAATATGATTCTGATTATATTTTATATGCTTCAAAAATGAAAAGAGAATATCCTTTTATTACTGCTTATAATATTGTTAACTTTTATAAAATACATCTATTGTATGAATTAGCAAAAAAATATGATGAGATACTCTATTTAGATTTTGATGTTATTCCTTTAACTACAGATAACTTTTTTGAGGTGTGGGATTTAAATAAAGGTATTGCTGTTTATAGTAATAGTAGTAAAGTTATAACTATTGAAGCTATAGGGGAGAACTCAAACACCATAAGAAGTCCATCATCAAAATATTATAATGCTCAAGCAATGCTACTTGACCAAGGCTTTAGTCCTAAAAATGAAGTTATCAACACAGGTATAGTGGGTGCGAACAAAGAACATTTAGATAAACTAAAATACTTTGATAACTTTGACAAAGATTTAAAACTTATGACTAGATTAAAATCTGATACTAGTATTTTTCCACAAAAGATAGTAGATTTTTTTGGTTATGATAATGAAACTTTATTTGCCTTTAAATTGAATCAATATAATGTGCCAGTACAATGGTTAGATAATAAATGGCATTATTTTTTTAGTAATGAACATTTTATTCCTAAAGGAACAAAACTAGTACACGCTATCAACAAACGATTCGATATTTGTTGGAGAGCGTATAATGCTTAAGATATGTACAATCTATTATGATGGTTTCTATACTCCTGATTATGTTTCAAAACTATACAGGTCGTTAAAAAGAAACTCAACTATACCATTTCAATTTATTTGTTTATCTGACAACCCTAATGTTGAAGCCGATATAGTATTACCTTATAATCATTATAGTAATATAAAAAAACATTGGCATAAATTAAAATTTTTTAGTCCACAATTTGCAGACCAAAACCCTGGTGATGATATTATAATAATGGATATAGATCAAATTGTTGTAGGTAATGTAGATGATTTAATAGGTCATCCTGTTAGTGATAATGAACTTGTATCTTATGGTGTATGGTGGAATCAAAAACCTAATCCATTTGCAGATAGGGACCCTTTACCAATAAATGGTGGGTTTTATAAATTTAAATCAGGTAGTTTAAAGTTTGTATGGGACGAGTTTGCATTAAATCCTGAATATTGGCAATTACATTATTATAAAAAAGGTGATGTACATTTTAAATACTATGGCGAACAAAACTACGTCAATTGGAAAGTTGAACAACATCAATGTAAAATAACACTAACACCTTATGAATGGTTAGCAAAATATGCTGATACTAATAGAGAAATGGTAGAATTGAATAAAATGTATAGTAGAAAGTTTGAAGCTGACTATATGATTTTAGATGATGTAAATGAGAAAGTAAAAATGGTACACTTTGCAGGTGTGGGAAAATCTATACATGGATTTAAAAGTAAATTTATAGATAAATATTGGATATGAAAAGTTGTCTTGCATAAGCAGACAACAGATAATAATTGTCATAAGGCAATAGAAAGAGTAAAATTATGGTAGAAGATAGAGGACCTTTAGATTTAACAAGGCAACTAGAAGAAAAAAATAAAGAGATTGCCGATTTACAAGCAAAAATTGGAAGAAGCAAATTAGATAGTAGGTTTGTCAGACGAGAATTAATGGGCTCAAAAAACCGACTTGAAAGAATGGCGGCTCTTCGTAGAAATATGTATGAGATTGATTACGAAAAAGATATCATACTAGACACCCAAAAATGTCAAAGAAACTGGGACTACTCAAAAAAAATTGAACCTGAATATAGAGATTACTTTTTATGGTTAGCTGCAAATGCACCATCAAAACAACACGAAGGTTATTATGATGTGTATTGGTCAGACAAAAGAGAAGTAATAGAAGAATGTGCTGAATATACCTGGGGTTGCACACACGATAGAATACCTCCATCAACTTGGCGAAACTCACAACAAAATGCTAGTATGTATATTTTATTTGTTGGAAAAGAACCAGATACAAATTTAAATTGCCACGCAGACGGTACTTTAAAAGCTAATTCTGAACCAGTACGTTGGGAAAATGCCCTATGTAGTGTAGGTATAGCAATAGGTGTAATTTTAAGAGCGGCTCAAGGATTAGGATTTGTTACAGGTTGCAATAAGAGTCATAACGATATGAATGGTAATGATTGGTGGCCTAAAAAATTAGGTATATATGAAGATGTGATTAAAAAGGTTCCAACAAAACGAATAACATATGGTATTGGTATCGGATTTCCTAATGAAGGAAGAGCTAGATGGGAAACAGATCAAACTGAATTATTACTTGGTGCTGGGAACGGTAGTAAATTAACAACTGATCCTAATATGAAAACACATCCTAGAACTGGTAAAAAAATGAGAGCAGTTAAACTTGTTGATATTACAAAACATCAAGGTGAAACAATAGAAGATTACTATGGTAACAAGCACGTAATACCTACAAACGCTGATATAAAAATCAACGGCAGTAGAGATAGAGGAATTAATATTATAGAGATTAAATAATGAAAAAAGTGTTATTAGTTTCAGGATGTAGTTTTACAGATTCAAATTATATATCATCATACTATCCAGATATGGATTGTTCTTGGCCAAAGTGGCCTGAAGTATTAGCAGAAAAACTTGATATGGAATGTATAAACCTAGCACGTAATGGTGGAGGTAATGAGTATATCTATAGCAGTTTATTTGATGAGATTACTAATAACTTTACAGATAGAATTGGTTTAGTTGTAGCAGGTTGGTCGCAATGTCAAAGAGTAGATTATCAACTTGAAAGTCATGGTCGTTGGCACGGAAGTAGATATAATGATAATGGAGATATTTTTGGTTGGGTAAGAAAAAGTTTAAGACTTTTTAAACAACTTGAAATACTTTGTGAAAATTATAATTTACCCTTACTTCAATTTCAAATGATTAATCTCTTTATGGATACACTTGACGGCTTAAAATATTCAGACGCTGAAGTAGTAAGAAATCCAGATTTAGCAGGTAAAAGACATCCATATGATGGAGATTATGATGAAGATAGAAGAAAAATAATAAAAATAATTGATGATTGTAATGTGAAAAATTTTGTAGGGTGGCCTATTTACACTAGGCCTGAAAGTGCTCATTTATGGGTTGATGATAAGGACGTAGGATTTACTGTGGAACAAAAAATATTAAGACATCCAAAATCACCTGAAAAGGAAGTTCCATTTATAAAAAGATTATATTTGGAAAGACTTATTGATGAACACGATAGACATCCAAATAAATTAGGCCACGAAAAAATAGCTGAGTTTCTATATGATACCATTAAATCAAAGAAGAATTAATATTGACACTAGCAATAAATGTACTCTACAATGTCCAGGTTGTCGTAGAGAAGATTTTAGACAAAAGGGTCTACCAATACCTGGTGAAGAATTAACAATAGATCAGTTTGATAAAATAACAGATTTTTTTAAACAAGTTTCTTTCTGTGGAACATTTTCAGACCCTATATTCAATAGACATTTTTTAGATATTTTAAAAATGTGTAAATCTAAAAATGTTAAAGCTAGAGTTTACAATGCTGCCTCACACAAACCTGAAAAGTGGTATAAGGAAGCGTTTCAAGCAAATACTGACGCCAGATGGTTATTTGGTATAGATGGTTTACCTGAAGAAAGTCATAAGTATAGAATAAATCAGGATGGGCGAAAACTATTTAATATGATGTTATTGGCCAAAGAAGAAGGTATTAAAGTTGAATGGCAATATTTAATTTTTGATTATAACAAAGATAGTATTCCAGAATGTAAAGAGTTAGCATTAAAACATGGAATAAAATTTACTTTATGTGCTAGTAATAGATTTAAAATTTCAGATTACCTAGAACAGCCAAGAAAACCAGTTGCTTTTAAAGAAGGTGATTACAATCTTAAACCAAAACAAGAACAATTTAAAAAAAATGATACAGCAAAAAGTCAAATTCTTAATCCTAAATGTATGTTATCAGATAGAAGTATGTCTTATACTAACGAAGGTAATATAATGCCTTGTTGTTGGACTAATACGGTTAACTATCAGGACAATCCAAAATTCTCAAATGAAGCATTAATAAAACTTACAAAGAAAAAATTACATATTGATAATAATAAGTCTGTAGATGATATTCTAAATAGTGATGAATGGAAAGACTTTTGGGATTTATTAAAAAACAATCCACAAAATGCACCAGATAGATGTAAACAAATGTGTAGTGGTCCAATCAATGAAAATGTAGAAATGGATTTATATGAAGCCTATTAATAGAATAATAACATTTGGTTGTAGTAATACCTATGGTGAAAGTCTACCTGATGTCGTTGGTGATTTGGATAGAGGTCAAACAAGTAAATATTCTTGGCCATCAGTATTAGGAAATTTATTAAATGTACCAGTAATTAATAAAGCAAAAGGTGGAGCTTCTAATAAACATATATGGCATATAATTTTAGAGAATAAAAACTTTTTTAGTAGAGATGATACGGTTATTATATTATGGACCTACTTTAATAGATATTGTTTTTTTCAGGACGACGGAAAGATAAAGAGATTATTATTTACTGATACTTTTAATGTAAAATTAAATCCTGCTAGAGAATACCAACAAAGAGGTTTATATGGCAACTGGAGAGAATACACTAAAACGTGGTATAATGAGTTTGAAACTCAAAAAGATATGGCAATAGATTCATTATGTAGAATAAATCATATACATCTTTATCTTAATTCACTAGGTATTAAAAACTATCATTTTACCTGTGATGATTCAAATGATATGGAGAAATATTTACACGCTGAAATGCCTGACTGGTTTCCAAAAAATATATTAAAACAGATTAAATATGAAGAAAAGAAATATGGTTTTTCAGCTGATAAAGAGCATCCTAGTGTTGAGGCTCAGGAACGTATGGCAAAACTTATAAAGTTAAATATAGAAACAGGTCAATAATGAGAATAATATGTTGCAGATTTGGTAATAAGTTTAATCAATGGCACGTTGATAACTTAAAACATATGATAGATGAATACTCTGGTCTAAAATATGATAGTTTTGAAGTTATTGAGAATGACTTGTATGGTAATTGGTATAACAAACTTCAAATGTTTGACAAGTTTAGAGATGGTGAAAATCTATACTTTGATTTAGATGTAGTTATCTATAATAAGTTACCAAACTTAATTAGAAAGAAGTTTACATTGTTAGATGATACTTGGTGGAGAGAACCTGCTCATACACCTTTAAATTCATCTATTGTATCTTGGACAGGAGATAAGTCTTGGATATGGGATACGTTTAAATCAAATGATGAATATTATTTAAAGAAATATAATAAAGGTAGTGATCAGTTTTATTATAGACAAATAGGATATGAAACATATGATAAAGTTTGTCCTTCTATCAAAAATCACATCTACGAAAAACCAAAAGATTATAGTATTGTAACTTTAGGTCAAATGAACCACATAATGGAAGAAGGTTGGACTGGTTGGTATACAGACTATTTTTTACCTAGACAATCCATTGCAGCCTGAAAAACATCAATCTTATTTTTACCTTGTCTGATTTTTTTCTTAGCTTCATTATCTTTTGAATCTCTAATCTTTTCAACTTCAAATAAAGCAAGTTTTAATGCAAACAGATGGTCTGCATTATCAACATCTTCAAATATCGCTTGACATAATTTTGGGAAAAACTTACTATCTATTTTATCAGAATCAAATACTAAACCTTCTCTTTTAGCAATTTGCATAACGGTCTTTTCAAATTCTTCTCTTTCTTTTCGTTTTTTTTCGTAAGTTGCTTCATGGATTTTATCTATATCCATAAACTTTGTAAGCGCTATGTATTGAGGATGATTTTCCTCATAAGGTAATACGGTAGTAAAAACTTTTTGTTTATCTTGTGTGGTAGTCAACATCTCTATATTTTTTCTTTCACTATCAACAAAATATGATGTTATTAAATTTTCTTTTAAATATTCTTCAGTTAACATTTCTATTCTCCTTTATATAATTATATAAGTTAATCTCTGGTGACCAACCAAGATTATTTAGTAGTGTATTATCAGCCTTATTATCCAATCTTTCAGATTCATTTCCAACGATAAAATTAGCACAACTAACTTTAAAATAATCAACGAGGTCCATAAGTTTGTTTGTAATACCAGCACCAAGATCAGTTACACCTCTTAAATTTGATTTCATCAAAGTATCTATCCCTCTCACTAAATCGTTAACGTGTATAAAATCTCTGCTGTGGTTTATATTTACAAATGGAACATCATCTCTTAATATTCTTGGTATCAACATTGTTTCTCTAGCATTAGGACCATAGACCGTTGTAAATCTCATACCTATGCTATTCTCTGGTGCAATCTGTTCAAGGCTATACTTACTCATAGCATATGGATTTCTCCAAGGCTCGTGTGCTGTTGATGAACTTGCGTATAAGATTCTTGTATCTTTGAAGTAGTCAAAAAGTCTTTGACCTGCGATTACATTTTGTTCCCAATATTCAGTTGGTCGTTCAAGCGAATCTCTAACGCCTGATAATCCAGCAAGATGTATAACTAAATCTACTGAATATTTTAAGTTGCAGGAAAGTAAATCATTACCTGTTTTTTTATCTAAACAGATAACGCTATGGTGTCTATCTTTAAGAAATTTATTTAGGTGTTGGCCTATAAAGCCTTCACTCCCAGTTAATAATATATTCATAATATAAAGGTATATATAAGTCTATTATGACTTATGTATTCTTAAATAATAAGTTGCAGCCGTAGTCACAGATCCATTTGGAAATTCCTGTGCTCTATAGTCGTCTGTATTTACATATCTTGTTTGATAATTACCAGAACCATCTAATATAGTATCAACCATACCAGAACCTCTAGTGTTACCAGAGCCAGAAGCACCGATGTTATAACTTAATGAGTAACCATCTGAAGATGATACTGCTGTGTATTTAATCCATTCTGCTAATAAAGCGTCAAAAGCAGCAGTTGTATATTCTTTAAGGTTATTAGAACCGTCTAGGTAATAAGGTTCAGTATATGTAATTTGAGAACCAGTAATTCTATGTAAATAATAACTTGTAATAGTTGTCGGTTGGTCTTGTGTTTCAGGAATTGAACCTGCTGAATAAGCACCTGTATCTGCTCTTGTATCTACGAAAATTGCTGTTGATGATCCTGATACTTCAGTTGATCCTGATTCAGAAGTATTTGTGGTAACGTGATAAGTTCCACCTTGTTGCGTTCCTGTTGAACCAGAAGCTAATAGATCAATCGCTGGGTGTAAAAATGTATCTTTTACATCCGTTAAATTCATTGCTTGTACGTTACCAGATGAGTTGTAATAGACTGGCCAAGTTTTACCAGTATCAGCCGTAGGTGATCCTGCTGTTCTTGTTTCAGTTACTTTGTCGTAACTAACCGTTACCGTTTGTGGTTCTTGTGTAGTTCCTTCACCTGGGAATGAACTTGCACTAGTTGATTGAGCACCAGCTGATTTTCTTGTATCATTAATTGCCGAAAGTGTACCACTTGATCCAACAACCGATAATGCAACACTAGGTGCTAGTGAATATTGATATACACATTGATCTACGATCTGATTGACCATAGTCGTATCCATCTCTTTAAGATTTCCACTTGTGTAATATAAAGGTTTTCTTACTGCCATAATTTCCTCATTTATTTTTTTTGATACCTTTCATTTCAAAGTACCTTTCGTTTATATTTATATTATTTATGCGCCTGCCCCATACATTGTTTTTACAACGGTTCCTGATGAATTGACAATCTTCAATTCTACAACACTTTTTAGTTGATCCTGACCTATTGCGTCATCGGCCATATTTGCCTCAGCAACCGTATCATTTGCCAACATAGTACCTGTTATTTGACCTGTTGCACCAGTAACCAATATTGTTCCACTTGCGTCAGGTAATAATATTGTTCTATCTGCTGTAGGATCAACAACATTTAATTGTGTTTCAAATCCGTCTGCTGTAGAACCTTCTAAAAACAATCCGTTTTCTGCATATAAAAATCCAAAACATTCTAAATTAGAATTAACATTTAAACTATTACTGCCTATACCTTTAATATTAGGTGTAGTAACTGTTTTAGCTGCAGCCATAGTTAAGTCATCATTTATTGTAATTTCACTACCTGAACTTGCGATTGTGCTACTTGCAAATGATATTTGACCTAAAGTATGAGTACCTGTACCTGAAGCAGTAAATTCTCCAGCGATTGTTACATCTTCAGTTAATGCATATGTAACTTTATCTGTTGCTGATACTGTTGCAGTAATTTGATTTGCTGTACCTTGAAATAATAATGTGTTAGCATTTACAAGTGTTTGAGTATTTGAACCATCAGAAATTGTAAAAGATAATGCACCTGCAATCGCAGCGTATAATTCATTAACAGCACCTATTACAGACGTTGCAGTTAAACCTGCATTTAACGTAGCAATATCACCAAAGTCATTAGCCGACAGAGCATTAAACTCCGTTCTAAAGTCTTCTAATGTTTGTGTAGCAGTTATCTGTCTTGCAGCCATTATTTTTTAAGTACCTCTTTTAATAGTTTTTTAATTTCAAAAAAGT
>MDTE01054642.1_pt1 | contig 11292 bp, 11 predicted proteins | sample 811231 | NCBI WGS metagenome assembly MDTE01 (sample SAMN05326651, study PRJNA326480) | marine metagenome | isolation source: seawater | place: Indian Ocean: Red Sea | collected 2010 | reverse complement strand
TTGGAGCGGGCGAAGGGATTCGAACCCTCGACTTCAACCTTGGCAAGGTTGCGCTCTACCCCTGAGCTACGCCCGCGAAAAATTTCTATTAACATAATAAAATAAATTGTCATCAATATTTATGTAATTAATAATTTATTTTTTAAAAAACTTATAGACTTAGACCAATCATCATTTTCTGAAACGACTACATTGCAATTTGGATACCATAATTTTTTTTTATTTTCAGATAACCAGTACCATTGAGCATTTGGAGCAACTAAAACAAATGTTTTTTTTCCCAAAGATGATGATAGATGAGCTACTGTATTGCCTAAAGTTACCACCATATCACATTTATTAATTAGTGCTAAAATTCCTTCAATATCATTTTTATAATCAAATTCTTTTTCAAATATAATTTTTCTATTAAATTTTTTTGATACAAAATTTATATCTTTTAAAAAATCACTATGCTGTAAGTTGATTAACTCGTACTTATTTGGATCAAAAATTTTTATGAGTTCACCAAGATCTATTTGCCTATTAACTCTTTTTAAAGATGAGCCTTTCCACGATAATCCTACCTTAATTTTATTGGAGAATGAAAATATATTATTAATTTCTTTGTTTTTAGAATTTAAAACATGTAGCCAGGGATTTTTATTACTTTTGAAATCACTTTCTTTTCTTCTAAAAAATTTTCCCAAAGAACCTAACATGATATTTTTTGTGTTTTTTTCATCTATTTTTATGGGCTCCATTCTATCTAAAAAATTAATGCGCTCAAAACCTCTTTTCATTATTGCTAAAAGTCTTTTATCAAGGGTTACAGTTATATTGTTGGAATATTTTTTTAATTCTCTAAAAATTGAACTAAATAGTATTTGATCTCCAAGTCCTTGTTCGCCATGAACTATTAACTTTTCTTCAATTGTTGTTCCATTCCATATGTTTTTTAAATCAATATTTAAATTTTTATAAGTTTTTTCAACCCCTCCATGTCTTAATTCATAGCCAGACCAGCCACTCGAAAATTTTTGTTTCGATAAATCTATTCTTGAAAGATTAATTTTTGCATCATTATAATTAGTTTTTATTTTGCAAGCTTTTTTAAAATTAATATAAGCTTTTTCTATATTTCCTTTTTCTTGATAAATGCAACCTAAGTTATAGTATGATTGTGCATGTACGGGGTTTAGCTTTATAGCATACAAAAAATTATCTATAGCAAGAGCAGAATGTTTTGTTTTATCTTCTAATAATCCTAAATTATAATAAATATTATAAAAATTTTTATTTATTTTTTTTGCCTTTTCAAAAAAATTTCTAGCTAAATTAAAGTTATTTTTCTCCAAACTACAAATTCCAAGATTTATTAGAGAGTTAATGTTTTTTGGATCTTTATTTAAAATTTTTTTTAATACTGTGACAGCTACATTTTGCTTATTAAGATGGATTAAGGTTGATGCATAACCGTCAAGCAAAACAACATTATCAGGTTGAATAACCAATGCTTTTTTAAAGTATATTTCTGCTTTATTGTAAAAACCTAAATCGCTATACAAGTTGGCTAAATTTATTATTGCATCAATATAATTTGGATTATCATTTAGAATTTGTTTTAATATTTTTTCAGCTTGATCATTTTTACTTTTGTTAATTAATACAATTGATAACAAATTTTTATATTGTGTGTTGTTTTTATTTTTTTTAATTAACTTATTTAGATAAACTTCAGCTTCATTGAATTTTTTTTCTTTGAAAAATTTCAATATGATATTTTGTTCGTTTTTTTGCATTTTGTTCTTGAAAAAATATAATTAAACCATAAAATTTTTTAAATAATTAAACTTATATAAATTAATTTGATTAATAAAGAAAAACTAATAGAGATGCTTGAATCTCAAAAAATTACTTATAAAATATATAACCATATTGCGCTTCATTCAGTTAATGATTCAATAAAATTAAGAGGCAATATACCGGGAGCTCATACAAAAAATTTATTTTTTAAAAATAAAAAAAATAATTTTTTTTTGTTTTCTTGTATAGAAAATACTATTATCGACTTAAAAAAACTTAATAAAAAACTTTCGCTGGGCAATATTTCTTTTGCAAAAGAAAAATATTTAGATGAAATGTTGAATGTAAGGCCTGGAGCTGTAACCCCTTATGGACTGCTCAATGATAAAGAAAATAAAATAAAATTTTTTTTAGATAATCAAATTTTATCTTTTGAATATGTAAATTTTCACCCCCTTGATAATAGGTTTACAATTTCAGTTTTAACTACGGAATTTGTTAATTTTTTAAAAAAAAATAACATATTTGCTAATATTGTTGATTTTGATAATTACATGATTATTTAAATATTAATGATTAAAAATGATTCAAATAATAATGAGCAAGATTTGATATATGATGTTTCAGAAAATGATTTTGTTGAAAAGGTTATTGAATTATCAACTACAAAATTAGTTATCGTTGATTTTTGGGCTCCATGGTGTCAACCTTGCAAACAACTTGGCCCAATTTTAGAAAGTATAATTAATAAAAGCAAGGGCAAGGTATTGTTGGCAAAATTAAACATAGATGAAAATCAACAAATTGCTTCTCAATTAAGAATACAATCTATTCCAACTGTTATTGCATTTAAGGAAAAAAAGATTGCAAATGCTTTTCAAGGAGTTCTTCCAGAAAAAAAGATTGTTGAGTTTTTAGAAAAGGAGTTGGGTGAAAAATTAGACAAGGATAATTCAGATTTCTATAATCAAATTAATGATTTGTTTAAAAATAAAAATTTTGAAAATGCAATTACTTTGCTTGAAGATTTTATAGCTGAAAATTCAAATGATGAAAAAGGGATTGTTTTATATTTAGAGTGTTTAATAGGTCTAGCAAAATTTGATGAAGCTAAGTCATTTATCTCGTCTTTATCCGAAGAAATCCAAAAATCTAGCAGTATCAAATCAGCATTGACTCAAATAAACTTAAAAGAAAATAGTTTAAAGGGGCCCTCCTTATCAGACATTGAAACAAGGCTGGAAAAAGACCCTGATAATTTTAACTTGGTCATTGAATTAAGTGAAAAATATTTTTCTAATGACATGGTAGAGAAATCATTTGATCTGCTCCTTGGTCTTTATCCTAAAAACAATGAAAAAAATAAAGAAAAAATAAAGAAAATTTGTTTAAAATATTTTAATGCGTTAGGAAATGAAAATGATCACACAAAGTTTTATAGAAAAAAGCTATCAAGCATAATTTTTTCATGAATAATTTAAAAAAAAATTTACCAATTTTCCCATTAAACGGAGCGATATTATTCCCTGGTAGTAATTTGCCTCTAAATATTTTTGAAACAAGATATATTGAGATGGTTGATTATTCATTATCTAACAATAAAACTATTGGAATGATTCAAAAGATGGAAAATGGAGAGGGGTTATATAAAATAGGTTGTTGTGGAAAAATTACAAGCTTTCACGAAACAAGCGATGGGAGATATTTGATTAATTTACAAGGTAAAAATTTTTTTAAAATAATTAAGGAAATAGATTCTAAAAAAAAATTTAGAATGTTTGAGGTAGAATTTAATAAAAATGACAATGATTTTGATTTAAATAAGTTAAATGTGGAGAAATCTATTTTATTAGACAAGTTTAAAATTTTCGTTGATAAAACTAATTTAGAAACCAGCTTAGACTCTGTTGAATCCATTAATATAAATGATTTAGTAAAAATTCTTGCTATGTCTTGTCCGTTTACTGCTAGTGAAAAACAGCTTTTACTTGAATCAAAAAATAGCAATATGCTTGCAGATAAATTATTGTCATTATTTGATTTTTATAATAATCAAATTGAAAATAAAGAAACCCTTAATTAGGCAGTCAATTTATTTTTTCCCATCGCAAATGATGAGATGAAGTTATTAATTTTTAAATTTTTATCAATTAAACCGAACCCTAATTTTCTAATATTATTAGAAAGAAAATTATCTGATAAAAATACGCTGTTCAGCTTGTCGGTAATTTGATAAAGCATGAATGAATTTTTAAAGGACAACTCATTATATTTTTTGCAAATAAAATCATCTCCTAAATCTAAACCTAATTCAAAAGCTTCTTCATAAGCATTTAATAAATTTTCAATATCTCTTACGCCAAGATTCCAACCCTGTCCCGCTATTGGATGAATTGAGTGCGCAGCATCCCCAATATAAACAATTTGGTTTTCATAAAATGATGAGTTTATATGTGCTGATAAACTAAATAATTTTTTATCATTAATTTTAATAATTTTTCCAATATATTCTTCTACTTTTTCCTGCAAAATATCTTTAAAAATATAATTATTTGTTTTTATAAGACTTTTAAAATAATTTGAATCGTTTGACCACACGACAGAACTAGAAAAATTAGATTTTGAATCAGACTTCATTGGAAGTATTGCCAGAGGGCCAAATTTAGAAAATATTTCGTAGGCAACACTATTATGATTTTTTTTATGATTTAAATTTATAACTAATGCATCGTGGTTGTATTTTTTTGTAAATACATTTGTTTTAAGTAACTTTCTCACAAAACTATTTTTTCCATCTGCAGCTACTAGGAGTTTTGATTTTATAATTTTATTGTTTGTCCTAGAAAGGACAAAATTTTCTGAAGTTTCAATGCTGCTTAAATTTGTTAAAGGGTATAAAAAAACATTTTTAGTTTTTTTAAGATCTTTTACTAATGTTTTTTTAATATAATAATTTTTAATTATATAGCCCAAAAAAGATTTTATCTCAGGATTCTGAAATTCTATTTGATTAGTTATATCCCTATCTATTACTTTAATTTTTTTTATAGGTTCTGAATATTTAGAAATTTTTTTCCAAAAGCCAATTTTATCAAAAAAAATCTTAGAACCTTCAGAAATCGCAGTAGTTCTAAAATCAAAACCCATATTTTTCTCACTACAAAAATCTCCTTTGTCAATTATGGCAATTTTAAGTCCTTTTATAGATAATGAATATGCTGTTAATAGCCCTGATAGTCCGGCACCAACAACAATTACATCAAATTTTTTTTGATTCATAATTTTCTTCGCAATACATTAATCTAATAGTATTAGAAATAGTATTATTTATGAATAATGTAGCAAAAATGAGATCTTTTATTGTTTTAAGGCTATTTGGATTAATATTGTTAAGCTTGGGGGCAGGGCTAGTTACTATACTTTTAGTTTTTAATGGCTCAGGGCCCTCTTTAAGCAATATTTCTACTGAAGAAAATTTTAATGAAATAATGATTTATGGATCTTATACTTATGGTTTTTTTATAGACTTTTTTAATTACTCCTCTTTTTTATTGACAATTTTTTTTTTAGCTTCTGGTTTTAAAATTTTTTTTAATTTTGGAAAAAGAAATTTTATAATTCAATTCTTGTTTTTCTTGGTGGGTTTTTCTTTATATAATTTTTCTGCTCAGTACTTTGGCTTAAATAATGCAAAGTTTGGTGAATTGTTATTAGTTTCAGTTGGCACAATGTTAGAAAATTTTTTTTCAAACTATTATTTAATAACATTAATTTATATTGTATTTTTGATGTTATCTTTGTTTTTAATTTTTTATAGCATAACATATAGTTTTTCTTTAATATTGTTTTCTATAAAAAGATTTTTTAAATTTTTATTTTATGTCTTTTTGCCAGTTAAGTTTGTTAAACACATAATTCCAAGAAACCCGAAAAAGTCTTTAATCAAAAATATTGTTCCTACAAAAAGTTCTCTAAGAAGAAAAGAGCCAACCATTGACGCTCAAAATAAATATGCTCAACCCTATGAAAGTAAAAACCTAAAAGAAGATTCTTTTAATTTTGATAATCAATATAATCTGCCACCATTATCTCTATTAAAAAAATCAAATGAAAAAACACTTAACCAAAAGGAAAATGATAATAAAAATATAGAGTATGCAAAAAAACTTGAAACAATATTAAGAGAGTATGGTGTTGAAGGAAAAATTAATAACTTTAAAACAGGTCCTGTTATAACGCTATTCGAATTTATACCTGCCGCAGGCATAAAAACAAGCAAGGTTGTTGGTCTATCAGAAGATATAGCTAGAGCCATGTCTTCAATATCTACAAGAATATCTTTTCAACCTGGAAAAAATAGTATTGCGATAGAAATACCAAATAATATCAGACAAAATGTTTATTTGGGAGATTTAATTGTTGATGATAGTTTTTTTGACCAAGACAAAAACCTAACTCTTGCTTTGGGAAAAAATATTGCGGGTGAAAAAAAATATACTGATTTAGAAAAAATGCCTCATTTGTTAATTGCAGGCACCACAGGTTCTGGTAAGTCTGTTGGAATAAACTCAATGATACTAAGTCTTCTTTTCAAGTTTAAACCTAGTGAGTGTAAGTTAATTTTGGTAGATCCAAAAATGTTGGAATTGAGTATTTATGAAGACATACCTCATCTTATGGCTCCGGTAGTTACTGATCCAAATAAAGCGGTTTATGCATTGAGGTGGGTTGTCAAAGAAATGGAAAATAGATATAGAGTTATGAGTTCCACAAATGTAAAGAATATTCAATCTTTTAATTTAAAGGTTGAGTCAACCTTATCTCAGGGTAAAAAATTATTTCGTGAAGTTCAAACTGGAATTGATAGCGAAACCAATAAACCAATTATTGAAAAAAAAGAAATTCCTCTTGAAAGGATGCCCTTTATTGTTGTCATAATTGATGAAATGGCTGATTTAATGATGGTCGCAGGAAAGGAAGTTGAAAATCTAGTTCAAAGATTGGCACAAATGGCAAGAGCTTCAGGTATCCATTTAATAACAGCAACACAAAGGCCTAGTGTAGATGTGATCACGGGCACAATTAAGGCAAACTTTCCAAGTAGAATAAGTTTTAGAGTTGCAAGTAGGTTTGACAGTAGAACAATATTAAATGAAATGGGGGCGGAGCAACTTTTAGGAAGCGGAGATATGCTTTTTCTAGAAAACGGTTCTAATTTAGTACGTCTTCATGGAGGTTTTGTTTCAGAAGGAGAGATAGAAAAGGTTGTAAATTTTATAAAATCTCAATCAACAAACGTTGTACAAAGAGATATAACAAGTGAAAACAATGAAATTAAGGAGGGTGAATTAAATTTTAATTTACAGTCAAAAAATGTGGATGAACTGTATGATCAGGCAGTGGCATTGGTAATAAAACAACAAAAAGTTTCAACAAGCTTTGTGCAAAGATATTTACAAATTGGATATAATAGGGCTGCAAGAATTGTAGAGCAGATGGAAGCAGATGGAATAATATCTGAACAAAGCAATGCGGGTAAAAGAAATGTTCTTAAGAAAAAGCAGTAAGTTACTTTCATATATTTTATTTTTATTTCTTCTAAGTGGTCAATTAAAATCTAACCAAAACGAAGAATTAATAAAAAAAAAATTATCTGAATATCTTTTAAATACTAAGGAAATTTCCTCAAGTTTTATACAAATTAATGATGATCTTTTGCAAGAAGGAAATTTTTACTTAAAAAATAACAGGTTAAGAATTGAATATAAACAACCAAACAATATAATTATTATAGTAAAAAATAGCAATGCAATGTACTACAATGTAGACTTAAAGGAAGTACAGTATTTTAATCCTAAAAACACCGTTGCTGAATTATTTTTCAATCTATTTTATAGTGAAAGTTTTTTAGACAACGCTGATTATAGTTTTCAAAACAATTCGTTTAGTGTAAAAAAAATTTATGAAATTGATGGGGATAAAAATTCTATTGAAATATATTTTGAACAATCGCCATTAAAAATAAGAAAAATTGAGTTAAATAGCATAAATGGTAAAATCTTATTTGGTATAATAGATCTTAATTATAATCCTGATCTAGATAATAAATTGTTTAGCTTGGCAAATCCTCTGTTAAGTTAAATTTTTTAAAATCAAATATTGTTTATCCAAATTCATAATCGTTGTTTTTGTGCAGATTTTGGCAATTTTTTTTCTTAATCTATAAACATGTGCTTCCAATGTCTTGCTTTCAATGTCTGGCTTTATCTTAAGTGCTTTTATTTTTAGCTCATCTTTGCTTGCCTTTTTATTTGTAAAGAAAATTTTCAAAATAGAAACCTCCAATTCAGTCAGATACACTGAGGAATTGTTCTCAATATTGATTAACATATTTTCATTATTTAAATATAGATTTTTAAAACTAAGCTTTAAGAGATTTTGAAAAGAATAGATCTTTTTTTCAAAAATACTTATTTCAATTGGATAATGTATTTTGCTAAAATTATTTATAATTTTTTCTTTGTTTAAATTTGAAGGCAAAAAAAACAAAAAATTTTTTTTATAATTATTTATAATATCAACAATTTTGTTTAGTTCTTGTAAAGTAGTGTCTTCCAAAATTAATAGAATTACATACTTGCTTTCTACTTGATCAATTTCTTTAATGTTGTAAAAATTAAATTTAAATTTATTTGAATTACTAAAAAAACTATAAAGATGTGGTGATATATCCTTATTAGCAATAATGGAAGTTTTCAATTTTTACCGCCTTCCAAACAATAGTGTGCCAATTCTAATGTGTGTTGCGCCGGCATGAATTGCAAATTTATAGTCTGCGCTCATTCCCATACTTAAATATTTTAAATTATTCTGAGTTGCAATTTTTTTTAACTGAATAAAATAAGTTGTGGGATCTTTAACCAATGGAGGAATGCACATTAATCCTATTATATTAATTTTTAAATCATGATTACAAAATTTAATAAATTCATTTGAGGATTTTATAGAAATTCCACTTTTTTGTTTTTCATCTCCAATATTTACTTGAATAAAAAATTTTTTTTTATCCTCGGGTAATAAATATTTTTTAAACTCTAAAGCTAGATTTTCTCTGTCAAGGGTTTGAAATACATCAAAAACTTTTAAGGCTTCTTTAACTTTGTTTCTTTGAAGTGGGCCCGTTAAATGTAACTCGACATTTTTATCAATGTTTTTATCTTTTATGGTGGAAAATTTTGAAACTGCTTCTTGCACCCTATTTTCTCCAAATACTCTAACGCCCTGTTCAATGGCTTCTTCTATTAATTCAAGTGGCTTATTCTTTGATATCGCTATAATCATTGGTTTTGTGTTGGGATTTTTGTTGTTTTTTTCAAAATATTCCTTTATTTCCTTATATTTTATATTATCAAATTTCATAAAGTCGCGTTTGTTGTAATTTTACAACATAAATAGAAAAAATTCATAACAAATCCAATAAAATAAAGAAAAAACGTCAAATTCTTGTATGACACTATCATAGTGTAATTTGTTTTACACTATTAATGAATATTCATTAACTCAAAAGGAGTAATTATGAAAAAAGAACTTTTAATTGCAAGTGCGCTAACTGCATCACTAGGAATGGCTGGTGTTGCTGAAGCTGCTACTGCAAGCTTTTCAGGAAACGTAAGAAATGGTGTTTATGGTTCTGATACTGATGGAACTGCAGACGGAACTTACGGTTCTAACCAAAAAGCATCATTATCGTTCTCTGTTTCTGAAACAACTGACGGTGGTGTTAAAGTATCTACCGGCTTTAACGTTCAGGACGAAGGTACTAATGACCTTGGAGACGCTAATGGTTTAACATTCACATTTACTGATGGAAGTAAAATTGATGTTATCGAAGCTGGTAATGCTTACGCTACACACATCGCATCTGTTCCAGGTGCTTCTGGTGAGCAAGGCCTTACAGGTACTACTACTAACTCAGCTCCAACAGGACTAAACTTTGCTGATACTTCAGACAATGTTGGTTTTGAGTGGCATTCTGCTGCTGATGCATTTGGAATTGACGGCTTAAAAGCTGGTGTATCTGCTGCATTTGGTGATGATGGAGACACTGGTTCAACTTCAACTGCTGAAACATCTTTCTCAGTTGGTGTTAACTATGTAACTTCAGCTGGTGATACTACTGTAACAATTGGTGGTGGTTACTTACAAGCTGATGACTCAAATGGTACAACTACTAATGATAAAGCGGACGAAACTGCTTTCGCTCTTACAGCTGCTACTGGCGATCTTACTGTTGGTGTAGGTTTTGCAAGTGGTTCTATGGTAGCATCTGACTCTGCTTCTGCTTCAGAGGTAGACAGTGCTGAAGTTGTAACTGCTGGTGCTAAATATGTATCTGGTGACATTACTTTTGCTGTTGGTATTGCCGATGGTGAAGCGTCTGATACAACAACTTTTGGTAACCAAGGTTCAAACACTGACTCATACGAAAGTGTTGGAGCAAGCATTGACTACGTTGTAGCTTCTGGTGTTACTGCAACACTAGGATATACTTCAGAAGAATCTGCTGAAGAGGGTACTTCAGATACTGCTCATAGTGGTACTTCTTGGTATATTGGAGCTAACGTAAGCTTCTAATTTTTATCATTTATTTATTATTAAAGCGGCTTATAATAAGCCGCTTTTTTTTGTTTATTTTAAGCGCTCTTTGGCATACTGATATCGTATGATTAAAGTTTTATCCTATTTACTAACTGTTTTGTTATCATTATTTTTATTGTCTTGTAATAGCGATATTGAAGACACTAGTGAGCTTTGGGCAAAAAGCCAGTCGAGAGGAGACATAATCGCACGTTCAGGAACAACTCTTCAAGCTGGATCTGACCCTGCCGCAAAAGAAGCACAAATGAATGATGCGCAAAACAGACTGCGAACAGGTGGTGGTTTGCTTGGACAAAAACCGACTGAACTAAATGATTTGTTTGGTAATGGAAATAAAAATTCTCAAACTGCTTCAATAGGCATGCCTATTAATCCTTACTTGTGGAAAGCAAGTATTGATACTTTTGAGTTTATGCCCTTTTCTTCAGCTGACCCCTTTGCTGGAATAATAATAACTGATTGGTATACGGGAGAAAACGAAAAGGACGAAAGATGTAAAATTAATGTTTTCATTAAAGGGATGGAAATGAAAACTGAAAATTTAAAAGTTAATTCTTTTTGCCAATCTCTTTCAGAGTCTGGTGCTTGGATAGATCAAAAAATTAATTTAGAAAATAATAGAAAACTAGAAAATGCTATTTTAAACAAAGCAAAAAAACTACGGTTATCAAAATCATAAACTGTGTCACAAAGATACAATCATAAAAAAACTGAAGCCTATTGGCAAAAAAAATGGGCTGACGAAGAAATTTTTCAAACATCAAAAGACATCAAAAAAGAAAAATATTACGTTTTAGAAATGTTCCCTTATCCTTCTGGAAAAATCCATATGGGACATGTTAGAAATTA
>MDTE01015872.1_pt1 | contig 11293 bp, 9 predicted proteins | sample 811231 | NCBI WGS metagenome assembly MDTE01 (sample SAMN05326651, study PRJNA326480) | marine metagenome | isolation source: seawater | place: Indian Ocean: Red Sea | collected 2010 | reverse complement strand
TCCAATAGTTGAGACTATTAAAAACTTTCAGGACAATTTAAAAAAAAATAAAGGCTCTATAGTTATGTTTTCAACAGTTGCAGTTCAAAGAGGGTTTACAAATCATAGTATTATCGCATCAGTGAAAGGTGCTATCGAAGGACTAACAGTATCTCTAGCAGCTGAGTTTGCCCCTAATATCAGAGTAAATTGTATCGCTCCCAGTTTAACTAAATCAAAAATAGCTGACCCAATACTAAAAAACAAATTAATTGCAGAGGGCGTAGCAAAGGCTCACCCAATGAAAAGAGTGGGTGAAGGAAAAGATGCTGCTGCAATGGCACAATTTTTATTATCTGAGGATAGCTCATGGATAACTGGTCAGATAATAGGTGTAGACGGTGGAAGATCTAAATTATCATGATATATTTTAATTTTTTCGTATTAGTGTAAAGTTGTCTAATAATAAACTAACTCGTGAATAAAATTTCTACAGAAGAATTATTTAAAATTGCTTATAATCATTTACAAAGTAAAAATTACAATAAATCTATAGAGTTATTTAATAAAATCTTAAAGAATTACCCTGAGAACTTATCAGTTTTAAGAAATTTACTACACGCCTATGCTTTTTCCGGAGACTTTCACAACGCAGAAAATACGATCAAGAAAGTTTTAAAATTAAATGATAAAGAGCCTTATGTTTATCAGTTTTATGCATCAATTTTAAAAAACCAGGACAAAATTGATGAAATGATTAATTTAATTGAGGAAGGTTTAAAGAAAAATTTAATGAATCCCAAGTGGAAATATCAAAAAGAACTATTGTTTCCTGTAGTTGTAAAAGACAACAGTGAAATTGATAAATTTAGAGTAAAAATAAGCAACTGCTATGACCAGATTTTAGAAAATAACGAAAAACTAGATTATGATAATGATCAGATTATTCAAACTCCTCACTATGAATCTTCTTATAATCAACATGACAATCTTGAATTAAATATCAAAAGTGTAAAAGCTTTGAGAAAAATTTATAAAGAATTAAATGAAAATTGCATTAACGCAGAAAATAAAAATAAGAAAATTAAAATAGGTTTTGTATCAGAATTTTTTACTAATCATACAATTGGCAGACTATTTAAGAATATTATTTTTAGTCTTGACCGAAATAAATTTGATATTTTTATATTTCACTCTAGTAGAACTAAAGCAGGTAATATTTATGACGAGTTTATTGAAAAAGAGAAAAATGGTTTTTTAAAAAATATTCGACTACCAAAAAAATTGATGGAAAAAATTGAAATTTTTAAAAGAGAGAAATTTGATATTCTATTTTATCCAGATATTGGTATGTCAATTGAAATGTACTATTTATCTTTAATTAGGCTAGCTAAATATCAAATAATGTCGTGGGGTCACCCTGAAACAACTGGTAGTGAAAGTATAGATTACTTTCTTTGTTCGAAAAGTTTAATTACAAATGAAACCTCAAAGAGTTATTCTGAAAAATTATTGTTGATGGATCATTTGCCTATGATCTATGAAATACCAAATGTAATAAGAAAACTAAATGATAAAGATTTATCTAAAAAAAATATTTACTCTTGTCCACAAACAATGTTTAAATTTCACCCAGATTTTGATCATCTATTAGCTAAAATATTAGAAAAAGATAAAAAAGGTATTTTATATTTAATCAAAGATAGTAATAAGATTTATTATCAAAAATTAATCAATCGTTTTAAAAAAATTAAAAATTTTGACTTAGATAGAGTTATTTTCATTGATACACAAAAACGAGATGACTATATCAATCATTTGGGAACCTCGTCAGTTTTGCTAGATCCTCTATATTTTGGTGCAGGAAATTCATTTCATGAGTCAATGGTTTATGGAACTCCAACAGTAACTATGCCAACAAAATTTATTAAGTCTAGAATTGTTAGTGCCGCGTATATTCAAATGGAAATTGATAATCCTCCAATCGTTAAAGACAAAAAAGAATATATTGAAATGGCGGTTGATATTGCAAATAAAAAAGATTTACTAGAAATTAAAAAATATTATCAGGATAAAGCAAAAAAAAAATTATTTAATACTTTAAAAGCTGGAGAGGAATTCAATCACATACTTCAAAATTTAAATTAATGATTTTTTAAAACAATCGATTGTGTTCTTTAATAAACATGCGATTGTCATTGGTCCAACTCCTCCCGGGACTGGAGTTATTGCTTTAGCAAATTTAGATGCTTCATCGAAATCAACATCTCCAACTATCCCTGTTTCTGTTTTATTTATTCCAACATCTATAACTATAGAGCCTTTTTTAATCCAGTCACCTTTAACAAGTTTTGGAATTCCGACAGCTACGACTAATATGTCCGCATTTAAACATTCCTCTTTTAAATTTTTTGTTTTTGAATGTGTGATTATTACAGTACAATTTTCTCTTAATAAAAGTTGTGCCATAGGTTTGCCATTTAAATTCGATCTACCTAAAACTACTGCTCTTTTGCCAATTAGATTTGTCTCAATATTCTTTATAAGTAAATGACATCCAAGTGGGGTACATGGAATAGAACTTTCATAACCAGATGATAAATTTCCAACATTATTTGGATGAAAACCGTCTACATCTTTTTTAGGATCTATTGCTTCAATAACTTTTTTATTATTAATGTGTTTTGGAAGAGGCAATTGAACTAATATGCCTGAAACATTCTCGTTTTTATTAAGCTCATGAATTTTTTCTAAAACTGTTTTTTCTTCTACTGTTTCTGGATATTTAATTATTTCTGATCTTAGCCCAATTTCTAAAGCTGATTTTTCTTTATTACGGACATAAATTTTACTTGGAGTATATTCTCCTATAAGTATAACTGTTAAACAAGGAACTTTATTAAATTTATTTTTTAAAATATCTACTTCACGCTTCAAATTCAATCTTAGTTCTTCAGCAATTTTTTTTCCATCTATAATAGTCATTCAAATTAAAAAATTAATGGTGCTATATAAAGTTTCATACACATTTCTATAAACCATATCAACAAAAGAAGAACAACTGGAGATATATCAATAGCACCCAAATTTGGTAGAAAACTTCTTATCCTTCTCAAAAAGGGTTCGGTTAATCTGTATGTAAAATCTAATATTAAATAAACAAATCTATTTGAGGTATTTAAAACATTAAAAGCAACTAACCAACTTATTATAACATTGGCTATAACTACGTAAGAATATAATTTTAGTATTTGTAAAGATAAATAAAATAAAGCTATCATTTTTTTTCGACATAGATAGATTGACTTGGAAAAGCAAAAGAAGCATTATTTTTTTCTACTATCTGTTTAATTTCAATTGCCAATTTTTCCTTCACTTTTAACCACTCACTCCAACTATTTGTCTTGGTGAAGCATCTTACATACATATCTATAGAGCTGTCTGAAAATTTATCTACCCTTACCGCAAGTCCAACTTTTTTATCATATTCATCATTTTCTTTAATATGTTTTTCAATTTGATCTCTAATTTTTTTCAACTGGTCAACCGTAGTGTCGTATTGCAAGGTTATAATCCAACTTATGAGCCAATTGGTTGTTTGACTGACATTAATAACAGCATTTTCAGCAAACTGAAAATTTGGAATTATTGCTAATGATTTATCAAATTTTCTAATTGTTGTTGATCTAAAACCTATTTTTTCAACAATGCCTTCAATTGTGCCCTCTACTAATATCCAATCACCCATTTTAAATCTTTTTTCTACAAGAACTAAAATGCCAGAAATTAAATTTTTAAATAAATCTTGAGCTCCGAGCGCAACAGCTACTCCAAAAAGACCTAGTCCTGCAATAATTGGTCCAATTTTTATTCCCCATAATTCTAGGACTGCAGCGGCACCTAGAATAAAAATAAGAATTTTTAAAGATTTAATTATCCATCCTATTAATTCTCTTGTAAGAATTTTATCTAATCCACTTAAAATATAAGAAATTGGTTCAATTATTTGATGAATAATCCAAAATAATAAAATAGTTATTAAAGTTCTGTTTACAGTATCCACAAAAGATCTGGTATCCTCGGCGAACGTCATATAATAACTTGCGAAGAAAAAACCTAAAACTATAGGTAAAAACCTTGCTGGTCCCACCATGGCTTTAACAAAAGTATCATCTAATTTGTTAGTTGTTCTTTTTGAGATCAACTCTAATTTTTTTATAATTAGTTTACTAATCAAACCTCTAAAAATTAAGAAGATTAAGAAAATTCCTAATCCAATTAATATTTGACCAATATCAATTCCTAGTATTCCTTTATCCCAAACAGAAAGAAACAAATTTTTTAAATTAATAAAAACTTCCATATTTTAAATTTTATATAATAAAAATTCTTCTTCACCAGGATTAAATAGAAATATTTTTTTCCATTTTATCACATTTAAAACTGATGATGTTTTTTCGCCAATACACATTAAGTTGGTATTCATCCAATAGTCAACTAATTCATATTTATTAATTAGATTTAAAAAGCTTTTTGCACTATTTTCAGAATAAACATAGACTAAATTGGGTGTATCTTTTTTTATAGACTCTAAAAATGGTAAATTTAAATTTTCGTTATGTTTAACAGTATAATTTATTAGTCTCTTAACATTGTACCCTTCAGAAATTAATTCTTTATCTAAAGGATATGATACTATTTCACCACTTACATAAAGTATTTTGTTATCTTTTAATGATAAATTTTGTTGTACAAGTTCTTTCAAATTTCTAACATTTCCATCTGCTGCAAATACTTTTTGGAAACCATTTAACTTTGCAGTTTTTTCTGTGGAAGACCCAACACAAAAACATAAAATATTTTTATTGATATTTTTTAAATCTAAAAATCTAATTGCGTTAGAACTTGTAAAAATAATTGCATTATAATTATAAATTTTTACTTCATCATAATTTAATTTAATAATCTCTAGTAAGGGTAAGTTTGAAACTTTAAATCCATTAGATTTAAATTTTTGAATTAAATCTTTTGAGTCGTGTAAATTACGGGTTAATAAAATATGCATTTTAATTTTTATATTTACCTTGAGATATTTTTTTTAAATATTTTCCAACAATTGATCCAATCTTTAATGCTTTTTCTATATTATCAGAATATTCATAAAAATATCTAGATTTTCCGTCAACAGAAAATAGTTCAGCTTTTAAGACTAATTTTTTTCTGAAAATGGATGAATAAATGCCAACCGCAGTACTACAATCACCTTTTAAAATTTTCAAAACCTTTCTTTCAGCCTTAGCTCTAATTTTTGTTTCGTTATCATTTACTTTTTCTAAAAGTTTATTAATTTTATGATCATTTTTTCTTGATTGAAGAGAAATGATACCCTGACCTGCAGATGGAATAATTTTATCACAGTCAAATTCTTGTGTAATTAAATTAGTCATATTAAGATATTTTAAACCTGCCTTGGCTAAAATAATTGCATCAAATTTTTTTTCATAAATTTTTTTAATTCTACTATCAATATTTCCTCTAATAAGTTTAAATTTTAAATCAGGTCTAATCGTCTTTAACTGAAATTCTCTCCTAAAAGATGAGGTACCAATAATGGAGTTTTTTTTCAATTTTTCGAAGGTTACTTTATTTTTACTTATCAATACCTCTTTTGGTGAATTCCTTTTAAGAAATGTTTCTAAAATTAAACCTGGTGTCTCTTTATATGGAATATCTTTTAATGAATGAACTGCAATATCAATTTTTTTTGAAATCAATTCTTTTTCTATGTTTTTTACGAACTCTCCTTTACCACCAATATCTGAGGTTCTCCGATTCAGGATCTTGTCACCCTTTGTGATAATTTTTCTTAATTCTATTTTCCCAGAGTAGAATTTTTTAATTTCTCTAATTGCACGTTCAGCGTATTTAGTAGCAAGCTTACTTCCTCTGGCTCCTATTACTATTTTTTTTTTATTCATAATATTTCAATTTACCTATATTAATTAGATTATTTATGAAAAAAAAAATACTTATAATGGGCATAGAAACAAGCTGTGACGAGACAGCAGTATCTATAATTCAAGATAATGGGAAAAAATCACCTAAAATATTAGCTAATATAATTTCTAGCCAGGAAGAAGTTCATAAAAAATTTGGAGGTGTGGTACCCGAGTTAGCGGCAAGAAGTCATTTAGAAAAAATTGAGACGATTACAAAAAAAGCTTTAAAAAAAAGTAAAGTAAAATTAAAAGATATAGATGCCATATCTGCTACTGCGGGGCCTGGGTTAATTGTTTGTTTATCTGTAGGTTTTAATTTTGCAAAATCTTTATCGCTAGCTTTAAAAAAACCATTTATAGCTGTTAACCATTTGGAAGGTCATGCGTTAAGTCCTATGTTTCATAGTAATATAAAATTTCCTTACTTACTTTTGCTTATATCAGGAGGGCATACTCAGTATCTTATTGTGAAAGGTTTAGGTAAATACAAAAGAATAGGGACTACGATTGATGATGCTTTAGGTGAAGCTTATGATAAGACTGCTAAGATTTTAGGTTTTCAATTTCCAGGTGGTCCAAGTGTCGAACAATATGCAAAAAAAGGAAATCAAAATAGATTTATTCTTCCTAAACCAATTATAAATAGGGGTGGTTGTAATTTATCTTTTGCTGGACTTAAAACAGCAGTTCTTAAATTATCAAAATTAATTAAAACTGAACAAGATAAATACGATTTAGCAGCCTCGTTTCAAAAGACTGTAATTGATATTATTTATAAGAAAACAAAAGTTGCTATCAATGAATTTAGAAAATATTGCAAGGGAAATGAGATAGTAATTGCTGGTGGAGTGGCGAAAAATAAAGAAATTAGAAAAAAAATAAATAAAATATGCCTAGAGGAAAAATTTAATGCTATTTTCCCAGAATTAGAGCTTTGTAGCGATAATGCGGCCATGATTGCAATTGTTGGGTTAAAAAGATTTAAAAATCGTGAATTTAATAAATTGAATTTTTCAGTAAATCCTAGATGGCAATTAGATAATAAAGCAAAATTTTTAAAAGGCGCTGGAGTTGAATTATAAATAGATATCCTCCGGCATTTCTTTTCTAAAATATCTTTCCAAAACAACACTATAAGCTTTTTCAATATTATTAATGAAAGATTTATTATCAAAAAGAGGATTAGCATCTCTTGAATTAATCAATTTATTTTTTAAGTGATTTAAATGATTTTTATTTTTAGCAATATAAACTGCTTTATTAACATACTCCCTTTCGTTTTTAGCTATTAACTCTTTTAAATCACTAGTTTTCAACAAACTTGACGCAACTCTACTTTGAAAAGACTCTCCCTCCATAGTTACTATCGGCAAACCAGCCCATATAGAGTCACTACAAGTAGTATGAGCGTTATAAGGAAATGTATCAAGGAATAGGTCAGCACATTTTATTCTTGCTAAATGCTCGCTTATAGGCAGTTTGTTGCAAAAAATTATTCTTTTAGGATCTATATTTTTTTTTTCAAATTCCTTTTTTAAATTATTTTTTACATTATCTTTTTCAGAAATTAACCATAAAACACTATTGGGAACTTGTTTAAGTATATCTGCCCATAATTTTAAAATACTAGGTAATATCTTCGTAATAGTATTAAAACAGCAAAAAATGAAATCACCTTCTGGTAAATTTAAATTTTTTTTTGTAAAATTTTTGCTAGATAATTTTCTATTTTTTTCACTTGGTTGATATGAGTTAGGAAGATAAATAATTTTTTCTGTAAAAAACTTTTTGTTCTTTTCTGGTATTACTGTTCGATCAGCTATTATATAATCTATTTTGTCTGATGCAGACGTTCCAGGATATCCTAAAAAATTTATTTGAATTGGGGCACATTTTCTTAAAAAAATACCAAATCTACTTTCGTGTCCACCTGTATGAGCCATAAGATCTACTGCGATTTGAATATTGATATCTTTAGATAGTGATGAAATTTCATCATCTGACATTTTTGATACATCATAAAATTTTGTAAAAGCTTTTTTAAATCTTAAGTGGTGGTAATCATTTTGTTTATGCTGATTGCCTAAATAAAAACCATAGATTTCAAATTTGGATTTATCGTGTGTCTCAATCATCTCGGCTATCAAATGACCAACTGGATGATCTCTAAAATCTGCTGAATAATATCCAACTTTAATCTTGGATTGATTTTTAAAAGATTGAAATTTATTTTGTGTTTTGTAATTTTTATATTGATTTATCCATATTTTTGTAGCTTTATTAATTAATTCAGGGCAATCGAATAAAGTTGATATTAAAAACGGATCAGCAATTTCTTTTTTCTCATTAATTTTTGTTTTCATGTCGTCAAAATCTTTATCTATTAAACTCCAATCACAACTTTCTAATTTATCCCTGACAATATTTCCTAAAACATAAGGAAAATCTGGATCCATTATTAAAATAGACCTGTACGTATTTAACGATTGACTATTCCTACCGAGCTCTGAAAGAATCTGCGCTTTTTGATTATAAAAATCAATCTCATTAGGATGGTGTGAAATAGCCTGATCTAAAATTTTTAAACTTTCTTCTTTTTTTTTTAATTCAAAAAGTAATTTTAGTTTACTTTTAATAGTTGGTAAATTATCGGGTTTCAATTTAATAGCTAAGTTAATATTTTTTAATGACTCTTCATACATTCCTCTTAGAAAAAAAATTTCACTTAAATTATAATATGTTTCGAAAAAATCTGGCTTTATCTCTAATGCTTTATTTAGATACTTAATGGCTTCACTAAATTTTTTTATCTTAGAATAAGCTTTTCCAAGATTGTTCAAACCCGATACAAAATTTGGATCAATTGATATTGCATTATGCCATTGATTAATAGCTTCATCATAATTTTCTAGACTGAATAAAACAAAACCATAAATATGAAAAAATTCGACATTTTTTCTGAAATTCTCTTTAACTAATTCACATTTTTTTTTCGCTTCTTTAAAATTTTTAATCTTAATTAATTCTAAAATTTCAACAATTTTATTTCTCATATTTTTTATTTTAATTTAAATTTATGGAAAAAAAAACACTGATGAGTAATTTCTACATAATTTACTTCTAATTTTTATTGTTATAATGTCTTCGAGTTTATGAGACAAAAATGGCTTTTAAAATCCGAACCAGATGTTTGGTCAATTGATCAACAAAAAAAAGCTGGCGTAAAAGGTGCGATTTGGGACGGTGTAAGAAATCATCAGGCAGCTAGAAATCTAAAAAATATGAAAATTGGCGACTTGTGTTTTTTTTATCATTCAAATATTGGTAAGGAAATCGTTGGAGTTGTAAGCGTTATAAAAGAGGCATTTATTGACCCTTCGGATAAGCTAAAAAAATTTGTAGCAGTTAAAGTAAAATTTGAGAAGAAATTAAAAAAACCTGTAACACTGCAAAATATTAAGAAAATTAAGGAACTCAAACAATTACCTTTAATAAAACAAAGCAGATTATCAGTAATGCCTATTGACTCTAAAAGCTGGAAGATTTTAAATAGGCTGAGTAAAATCTAAAAAATATATGACAAAAAAATCGAAGAAAATAAAAAAAAAGAAGAAGATTAGAAAAAATAAAAGAAGATACAAGTCTCAAATCAAGAAAAATAGAAAATCTAAAACAAGAAAAAAAAATAAAGTAAAAAAAGTAAAAGCTAAAGATAGTAAAACAACTGAAAAAATTTATAAAGTAAAATCAGAGTGGTTAAAAAAAGCTCTAGTTAGCAAAAATATTTACGAAAAGAAGTATAGTCAGTCTATAAGAGATAATGACGGATTTTGGAGAAAAGAAGGGAAACGATTATCTTGGATAAAACCATACACTAAAATCAAAGATGTTAAATACAGTAATACAGATGTTAATATCAAGTGGTTTTATGATGGAACACTTAACGCTTCTGCAAATTGCATAGATAGACATTTAAAAAACAATAAAGATAAAACAGCAATCATGTGGGTTGGTGATGATCCTAAAGTACAAAAAAAAATAACATACAAACAACTGCATAATGAAGTCTGTAAGATAGCTAATGGTTTAAAAGAAATTGGAGTACAAAGAGGTGACCGAGTAACAATTTATTTAACTATGATACCTGAGTTAGCGTATACTATGTTAGCGTGTGCTAGGATTGGTGCAATTCATTCAATAATTTTTGGTGGTTTTTCTCCTGACAGTATAGCGGGAAGAATTAATGACTGTGAGTCTGATTATGTAGTAACAGCGGATGAAGGTATTAGAGGTGGTAAAACTATACCCTTAAAATCAATTACTGATGAAGCGTTATTAAATTGTCCAAACGTGAAGAAATGTGTTGTAGTCAAAAGAACCGGCAATGATATCAGCTGGGATAACAGTAGGGACGTTTGGTACCACGAAATAACTAAAAAAGTTTCTTCACATTGTGAGCCTGAGGAAATGAATGCTGAAGATCCTCTTTTTATTTTGTATACATCAGGATCTACAGGTAAACCAAAAGGAGTTCTACACACAACAGGCGGATATCTTGTTTACGCATCAATGACTCATCAATACATTTTTAATTATAAACCAAAGGATATTTATTGGTGTACTGCTGATATAGGCTGGGTAACTGGTCATAGTTATATAATTTATGGACCATTAGCAAATGGTGCAACGACTTTAATGTTCGAAGGAATACCAACTTATCCTGACTCTTCGAGATGGTGGCAAATCGTAGATAAATACAAGGTTAACATTTTTTATACCGCACCGACAGCTATAAGAGCTTTAATGAGAGAGGGAGATAAACCTGTGAAAAAAACTTCAAGAAAAACTTTGAAACTATTAGGAACTGTAGGTGAGCCTATAAATCCAGAGGCATGGGAATGGTATTATAAAACTGTTGGTGACTCTAGATGCCCGATAGTAGATACGTGGTGGCAAACAGAGACAGGTGGTATTTTAATAAGCCCACAAACTGGTGCTATAGATCTTAAACCTGGATCTGCTACTAAACCTTTCTATGGGATTAAACCTGTAATAGTAGATAAGAATGGCAAGGTATTAAAAGGCGAAGCACAAGGCAGACTTTGTATTGCCCAATCATGGCCTGGGCAAATGAGGACAGTTTACGGAGACCATAATAGATTTATTGAAACCTACTTTTCGCAATTTGATGGAAAGTATTTCACTGGCGATGGATGTAGAAGAGATAAAGATGGATACTATTGGATAACAGGTAGAGTTGATGATGTAATCAATGTATCAGGTCACAGAATGGGAACTGATGAAGTGGAATCGGC
>MDTE01077119.1_pt1 | contig 11294 bp, 10 predicted proteins | sample 811231 | NCBI WGS metagenome assembly MDTE01 (sample SAMN05326651, study PRJNA326480) | marine metagenome | isolation source: seawater | place: Indian Ocean: Red Sea | collected 2010 | reverse complement strand
TCATATTAATGAACAAACAGCGTTCTATCGTGCAGGAGGAGATTCGGATACCGCAACCGATGACGATAGTCTGCGCTTTAAACCTGAGCATCCACTCGGGAAAGCAAGGGCCCAGCTTTTTAGTAAATGGAAAAACAAATGGGATGGAGATGCCGTTAATCAGATGCTAGGTAATGTGATGCGCTTAGACCTTTCAGAAAAAGTCGATGAGGTAGCCCGCCGTCTCGATGAAGAAATTAGAAAAGGTAGCTTGCTGGACAACCAGGTAACGGACCTAAATCAAAAGCTCGTGGAGAGAGAAACGGCAGTTCAAGACAAGAATGAGAAACTTTTAAAGCTTGAAACGGTAATTCAAGACAAGAATGAAAAAATTTACCAGATTCAATCAAAGCTTGAAACAGTAATTCAAGACAGGGATGAGAAACTGTACCAAATGCAATCAAAGCTTAATGAAATTGAAAATACCCTAAAACACAAATCAGATATTGAGAAGCATTTAAATATTCATGTGCAGCAATTGGAAACTGAACTTTATCGCGTACTTAGCTCCGCTACCTGGCGAGTAATGGGTCCGATACGAAGATTAGGTCGCATTTTCAGCGGATCAGCTAGCACAGAAAACAAGCAATCCGAGATTAGCGAAAACAGCGAAGATGCTCGCGAAGTAGCTGAATCAACACCCAACCCTGAGATCCCAGCTAAAGAATCAGAGAAATCTGCTTACGATAAAAAAGCTATGAAAGCACTCGAAGAGTTCCTTGCAAGCGATGGGCGGCTTGATTTTGCTAATGAAAATACACCATCAATTTCGATTGTTCTAGTTTTCTATAACCAGGCCCACTTAAGTTTGCTTTGCTTGCGGTCATTGCTTGAACATAGCGATGTGCCAATTGAATTAATCATCGTCGACAATGCCTCGGATGATGAGACTGGCAACCTGCTAGCTAAAATAGACGACGCTAGCATAATCCAAAATGATGAAAACCTTGGTTTCGTTAAAGCAGTAAATCAGGGGGTAGAGGCAGCACAATCAGATTATATTCTGTTATTAAATAATGATGCAGTTGTTCATCAACACGCGCTTTCTTCCGCGCTAAAGTCGATTTCCAACGATGCTAGCGTCGGTGCGGTGGGTGGCAAGATAGTCCTGACTGATGGTAGCTTACAGGAAGCCGGCTGCATTATCTGGCAAGATGGATCTTGTTTGGGTTACGGACGTGGAGATGACCCCAGTTATAGTGCTTACATGTTCGAGCGGGATGTGGACTACTGTTCCGGTGCCTTTTTATTGTTTCGACGAAGTGACTTTGAAGAACTAGGTGGATTCGATTTAGATTATGCTCCGGCCTACTACGAAGAGTCGGATTTTTGTATTCGGCTGCATAAGAAAGGATTACGCATTGTCTACAATCCATTAGCAAGAATTACCCATTACGAATTCGCCAGTTCTGGAGGGATCAGTGGTGCGTCTGCTTTGCAGAAAGAACATCAGGCAATTTTATGTGATAAACATGGCGATTGGCTTGGCAATCAATTTTTCAACGATCCAAAGGCAATTCTTTCTGCAAGGACTGCCAATCATTGTCCCAATGTTTTAGTAATCGACGATCGTGTCCCACATCCTAGTTTGGGATCAGGCTATCCCCGGGCTGCCCATTTGCTCAATACTCTTAATATGCTCGATCTGAACATAACTTTCTACCCATTGCAGTTTCCGATGGATGATTGGTCTGAAATTTACAGTTCGTTGGATAAAGAAATCGAAGTAATTCTGGAGAAAGGATGTTTAGGCTTGCATACTTTTCTCGAATCGAGGAAAGGATTCTTCCAATACATTATAGTTAGCCGTATTCACAATATGTCAATTTTTAAAGAACTCATGGTAGCGAATGAAAACCTGCTAGGTAACGCTAAGGTAATTTACGACGCTGAAGCATTAACTGCCTCCAGAGAAATCAAGCGGAAGAAATTAAATCAGCAACTGATTTCAGAGCAGGAACAAGCAGACCTTTTAGCGAATGAAATAGAAAAAGCGTCGGCTGCAGACGTTGTTATTGCAGTGTCAAAGAAAGAATCTGAAACCTATCGCGAGCATGGAATAGAAAACGTTCGCGTGCTTGGACATACCTTGCGATCCTCACGTGGAAATAAAGAATTCTCTGACAGGGAAGGTATCTTATTTGTAGGTGCATTAAGAGACGAAGGATCGCCAAACGTGGATTCAATTCTCTGGTTTATCGTGAATGTTTTGCCACTGATAGAGAAAGAGATTCGGAACGTAAATCTATATATCGTCGGCGACAAGGGTGCACAGTCCCTTGCCAGTATCGAAAAAACCAACGTCAGCTTTCTGGGCCGACTAGAAAATCTTCAAGAGATCTATAACAACAGCAGGATTTTTATTGCCCCAACGCGATTCGCCGCAGGAATACCGCACAAAGTGCACGAAGCAACAGCCATGGGTATACCTAGCGTCACCACACCTCTGTTGGCGGAACAACTCGATTGGCGGCATGAAAAAGAATTACTAGTAGGAGAAACACCAGAGTGCTTTGCGAAACAATGTGTTCGTCTCTATCAAGATGAATCATTGTGGCGATCCGTGCAAGACGCTGGGTTGGAAGCAATTACCAAAGATTGTTCTCCTGAGCAATTCCAGCATGAATTGGAATCACTATTCGATTAGAATCGCCGCGCCATACGGTAGAAGATCCGCTGAATAATTCCTACCCTAGCAGACATACCGGCTGAAATACGCAATCCCAAGTTTTCCCTAAAGCTCAATTGCGAACCAAAGCGCTGACGAAAATCTGCTGCTTGTCTAGCGACTTCGAACAGATGTTCATTGGGTTTCCTAGCAAAGACCTTTCTCCAGAATGAGCGAGAGGCTGGCTGAGGTTTCACGAACTCGTTGGCGCCTATAGTGTTGCTGGAATGTTGGCGATAATGCACCATTGGCTTATCCAAAAATACCACTCTCCCGAATGCTGCAGCTACTAAGGCTAGCCACCAGTCATGCATGATGGCATGGCTGGAAACGGGAATTGCTTTGCGTGCAAGAGGTTCATTGATTAATGCGGTACAACCAGTGACCAGATTACTGATTACCATATTGGCGAACCCGTTTCGCTCAACTTCCAGGCCTTGATAGTGAATTAGAGAATCGGCAATAAGTTCGTTCTCTTCTGAGACCACTTGCAGGTCTGTGTGAATTAATATTGGTGGTGTCGTATCGCCACTACTTTTTCCGTTCTCAACTTCGAGCATGGAATTTACCTGCTGCTCGACTTTATCTTCATGCCAGATGTCATCTTGATCACAGAACATCATGTAGGCTTCATTCAAGCCCAGCTTTGATTTGTTTTCTAAAACGAATTCGATAAGAAATGAAAAAGAACCGCTAGCTCCCAAGTTACCCTTGCTATTGTCAACGATATGCACTTTATCACCGTGACTTTCAGCGAAATAGGAAGTGATATCAGGAGTTGAGTCTGAAGAGCCATCGTCGCGAATAACAACTACGATATTCGAATAAGTTTGACTAAATAGAGAATCTAATTGTTCCTGCAGAAATTTCGCTCCATTGTAGGTGGAGAGCAGTATGGCGATTTTAGGATTAGCGCTCATTTGCTAGCCTAGGGACTTTGCATCCCTAATTCCGGAACGAATATTGTTCCAGTATTGCTTTCTATCCTTGGAGAAGATTAGTAACCAGATGGCCTTTATTGAGAATCGAATCATGTCTCTGAGTTTCCAGCCTAAAGGCGAATAGGGCACCGTATATAAATGAGTTCTATTTCTTGAAGAGTAATAAGTTCGTGCGGGGTTATGCTGGGCCATGATTCCTGCTCTCACCAATGTGCTTGAACTTCGCTCCCCTATCGCATGGTAGAGTACCGCATCATCGGTACCGATTAAATCAAACCCTTTAGATTTAGCGCGAAAACACCACTCCAGATCAACATTATCAATGAAGTAACTCTCTTTCATACGGCCAATTTCCCCTAGGTGTTTAAGAATTAGTAAGGTTCCCGAAGTAATTAGGAAATCAGCAATAAAATGAGATTTCGTACTAGCGAACAATCGATCAGAGCGCAGCATAAATCGATTGAATAACTTAAATGGCGTTTGTCGCATAGTTTGAGTATTAATTATTCTAGGACCAACCGCAGCAATGCCCTGTCTACTTTGTTTGTTTGCATCGTGGTATGCACCAATCATACGACTGACAAATAAATCACAAAGACTACTGTCTTGATCAAACAGAAACGCATAGTCAAAGTTGTTTTCAATCGTCCAGCTAATGCCAATATTTAAGGCCATGGCAAGACCTTCATTTTTATCTAAACGAATTAAATTCTGACATCGGTCATAAACAATAATCGATTCTGCAAGCCTGCCAATATCAGGTGAAGCATTATCAATTACTAAGAAGTCCGTTTCTTTATTAAGTTGTCCTAGCAACTTTAGAAGCGCAGTGATGTCCGGCCGATAGGTAACCACTATCGCGCAACTTCTAGCCTTTTGTTCGTTGCTCATTTCTTGGTTCAACTCAACTTAGTCTAGGAGGGATGCAAGTGCCATTTGTCACCCGGAACTTCTGCGGTAATAGAAATTGCGTCTGGTTTAGTTCGCGCCAAATGGATGAAATACAAAATCGATAAAATTCCTAGGCTCAGGCCGACTACAACACCCGCATCTAAAAGCCCACGCCAAGGCTGGGGCATTAATCGTATCAGAATAACGAAACAAACAATCATTAGAGTTAATCCAATTGATAATAATTGTCGTTTCCTTGTGGCATAAATAAATCCCATACAAAAAATAGGTGCCAGTAAGACGTGGATTGGTTTTGGGTTTTCTCGTAGATAAATAGCGCGCACCACAACTCTCGGTGCGAAGCCTAGATGAAACCCTTTGTAACCTTCAGCATAAGCCATATAAAAAATACTAAAGATTAGACAAGCCCAATGAAAATTACTCATTGGAAAATCTACCAGAGCCAAGGCCATGGGTGTTAACCGATAAATTGCAAAAAACAAAATTATAAGAACGCCACCGATACCCCAGGTAAAACCTATCGTCCTCACTTTTTCTCAACACCTTAATTAAAAGTCGGTATTATAAACTGATTGCGGATATTCGGAAAAACTTGTTTAAGAACGAAAGCTTACGGTTGATAGAATCGCTTATCCCCCTAAAGTGAGATATGATTTTGTCTCTGATATGAACTAGGCAGCGCTGATAGTTAACAGGATAAAGGAATGGGTGTAAAAGTGGGCGTGGTAATGGATCCGATTGAATCTATTATCGTGAAAAAAGATACAACATTAGCGATGCTGCTCGCCGCACAAAAACGGGGATGGGCGATTCACTATATGTTGCATTTCGATCTCTATATGGATCAGGGCTCGCCCAGGGGCCAGATGCGAACACTTTCGGTCATGGATGATGAACAGAACTGGTTTAAATTGGGTAATCATTCTGATCAAGCGCTTGGCGAACTTGATGTCATTCTAATGCGCAAAGACCCTCCCTTTAATCTAGACTACATTTATTCAACATACATACTTGAACAAGCGCAAAGAGAAGGCACGCTTATCGTAAACGACCCTAAAAGCTTGAGAGATTGTAATGAGAAACTCTTTGCCACACAGTTCCCTCAGTGCTGCCCTCCTGTGCTGGCAGCTTCTTCTGAAAACAAATTAAAGGCCTTTCACGAAGAACACGAAGATGTAATATATAAACCGTTGGATGGAATGGGCGGTTCTTCGATATTCAGAGCAAAGAAAGACGACCCCAATTTAAGTGTCATTATCGAGACATTAACAGACGGTGGGAGTCGGCAAATTATGGCGCAGAAATATATTCCCGAGATTAGAGAAGGCGACAAGCGCATATTGTTGATTGACGGAAAACCAGTTGAGTATTGCTTAGCGCGTATACCTGCAATGGGTGAAAGCAGAGGTAATCTCGCCGCGGGAGGAAGTGGAATTGCGCAGAAACTTACAGACAGAGATCACTGGATTTGTAACGAAGTTAGCCCTACTTTAAAAGAAAAAGGATTACTATTTGTTGGGTTGGATGTTATTGGTGACTATCTAACTGAAATAAACGTTACTAGCCCTACCTGTTTAAGAGAAATAGACAGAGCCCAAAATTTAGATATAGCGGCCGACTTAATGGATAGTATCCAGCAAAAACTTAAAGCTGCATAGCTATACTTGCTCATGTACTTATCTTAGAGCAGTACTATAAAGAACTATGGCCACAACCGATGACGAACTGTCGAAAGAGCGATTCGGTTTTACCGTCTTTTTCTCCGCCTGTGCCCACGCCATTATTATTCTCGGTGTTGGCTTCACTTATTTAGAAGGTTTAAATAGTAAGCCCGCGCTTGAAATCACAATGGCACAATACCGCAGCGAATTTGAACCAGAAGAAGTGGATTTTCTCGCTCAGGAAAATCAGATTGGAAGCGGAGCCATAGAAAAGAGTGCCGCGCCAAGCACACCATTCCAATCTGACTTTAACGATGATGTTATTCAAAAAATCAATCCGTTTACTTCTTCGCCAGAAATTGTTGATGGATTCATACAACAAAATCTTCCTTTAGTAGCTTCCATTTCCAATGACAATCAAGAAAGACAACTATTGGAGGAAATTGAACCAGAGGTAGAACATCCGCTCAAGCAAGAAACTTCATCAGACGATTTGAGCCTCGCAATTGCAAGTCTGCAAGCACAATTCGATTTACAACGTCAGGCATACGCAAAACGCCCTCGTCGCTATACTATTTCTTCAGCTTCTACTAGAAAGAGTCGGGACGCACTTTATTTAAATAACTGGCGTCGCCGTATAGAAGCAGTCGGGAATATCAATTACCCAGCTGAAGCGCGACGTCAACAAATCTATGGTAGCCTGCGAATGTTAGTCGCCCTGCTTCCAGACGGCCAGGTTGATGAAATTAGAATTCTGCAGTCTTCTGATCATAGGCTACTGGATGACGCCGCCATAGAAATAGTCCATCTCGCCTCACCGTTCGATCCTTTTCCAGAGGAAATACGCGCCGAAGCTGATATACTCGAAATCATACGGACCTGGCGCTTCCACGAAGGCAACGCATTAACCAGCTTCTAGTAACCTTTACAGGCTTCTTTAATGTCTGACAGTTCACTGGACAACAATCTGGAAAATCAATTTCTCATTGCCATGCCGCAACTGATGGATTCTTATTTCGCTAACAGCGTTACCTACCTTTGGAAACATACCGAAGAGGGTGCCCTCGGAATAGTTATTAATAGGCCGCTTCAGGCCTGTGTATTAGATATCTTCGATGAACTGGATATAGTCTGTGATATAGATGAAGGAAAATTTCATATGGAGCATGTTCTCGCTGGTGGCCCGGTAGAGCGAGACAAGGGATTTATCATTCATGATTCTGATAACAGATGGGAATCTTCAATAGAAGTCACTTCTGAAATTACTGTCTGTACATCTAAGACCATACTACAGGACATCGCCACTGGTAGTGGACCAGACAATTATCTGGTCGCTCTTGGGTGCGCAGGATGGGATGCAGGTCAATTAGAACGAGAGATTGGTGAGAATGCCTGGTTAACAGCACCGGCAAGCTCGGAATTAATCTTTTCCAAGGACTACGCCTCTAAAGTCTATGAGGCGGCTGCGACGCTGGGCGTTAATATGCAGCAAATCTCGCCGGAAGCAGGTCATTCCTAAAAATTCTTGAACCATCAATGAACATTGAAACCTTACCTATTGACTGCACATTACCAGTCGCAGCGCTTTCTTTTGATTATGGTACCCGACGAATCGGTGTTGCGTTCGGCCAGAGTGTTTCTGCCACAACGAAGGCCATTACTGTATTGAAAGCAAAAGATGGTATCCCTGACTGGGAAGAAGTGGGAAAACTTTTGCAAGAATGGAAACCAGATTGTTGTGTGGTAGGCCTTCCCTACAATCTTGATGGCAGCGAAAACGAATTACTGTCTCGAGCCATTAAATTTGCCAACCGTATAAACGGCCGCTTCAATATAAAGTGTTATGGCATGGACGAACGACTTTCATCTAAAGCCGCAATAGAACAAGTCATGGAAGATGAGCATGCTAGTAAAAAGAAAATTACAATCGACGATATCGCAGCTCAGATCATTCTTGAAAACTGGTTCAATGAATTCAATTCTCGAGTCTAAGAGTTTTGCGCCACAGCACTTTGTTCACGCAAATCTAATAATAACTAGTATTTTTAGACTATCGGTTCTGCTTCGTTTAACGCTAAATCCTAATAGCTTGGTAATATACACCTGACTAACAAATAACTATGTGAGTATCATTCTTTAACCGAAATCGATACGTGATGAAAGTTTCCTGATTTCAGCTGTCCTACTATCACTGGAAAGGAGTTACTGCGTCACATATAGTACCTACCCTTTTGCTATTACCCCAAACTAGGGAACTGCGAAGGCCCAATAACGTGACCTACATAACTGAAAACATATGCACTACAGTCCAGCGTATACGGGAGCTAGAGGCTAAATATAATCGCCCTGCTGAGAGTGTCCGGGTATTGGCCGTAAGCAAGCGCCATTCCGTAGCAAAAATCAGGGAAGCAGCCACCGCCGGATTAAAAGAATTTGGGGAAAATTTCTTGCAGGAAGCAGAGAAAAAAATCACTGAATTGGCAGATCATCCTCTGACTTGGCATTTCATTGGCCCGATTCAGTCAAATAAAACTCGCGGCATTGCAGAACATTTCGACTGGGTACAAAGTGTGGACAGAGACAAAATAGCAACTCGACTGAGTGAGCAGCGTTCCAGGGAAAAGCCACCATTGAATATCTGCGTGCAGGTAAATCTATCAGCGGAACAATCAAAATCTGGTACGAGTTTGGCTGAGGCGGAATCTTTGTGTGCGCTGGTTGCGGATCTGCCTCAACTAGAGTTGAGAGGACTCATGGCTATTCCAGCATTCGAAAAGGATTTCGAAAAGCAGAGGCAATATTTGAATGAACTATCTGCTGAGTTCGCACGATTACAAGAGATATTTCCAACTATGGATACCCTCTCTATGGGAATGAGCAATGACTATGAAGCTGCCATTGCTGAACAATCCTCTATGGTAAGACTGGGCACAGTGATTTTTGGGCCAAGAGTCTAATTGCGCGAATCCCGCTTGAATGAGATAGAATAGCTCCTTCATCGACAATCGTTGATTTCATTAGAGACTGACTGGAGACGAATTGAAAACCACCACAATAGGCTTTATTGGCGCAGGCAATATGGCGAATAGTCTCATTCGTGGTTTACTTGCGAAAGGTTTTCAGCCTTCATCTATTCTTGCCTCTGATATCGATAGCGAAAAACTTGAATTGCTCAGTTCTGAATGCGGCATTCGGCTATCTGATAACCAAAGCATTGCAACAGAAGCGAATGTTGTTGTTCTCGCTGTCAAACCGCAAGTAATGGAAGAAGTTTGTACAAATATAAAGCTGCAGGCTGATAAAAGCTTAGTAGTTTCTGTTGCCGCCGGTACTACCGTCGCCTTATTAGAAAAATGGCTAGGTAATAACACCGCTATTGTTCGTTGCATGCCCAACACACCTGCTCTCGTAGGTAAAGGAGCAACTGGATTGTTCGCCAATGAATTTGTAAGCCGAGAACAGAAAGATTTAGCTAAAACGTTAACAGATGGAGTTGGTATTAGTATTTGGGTGGAGAATGAGATCGACATAGATACTGTAACTGCAGTTTCAGGTAGTGGCCCTGCTTATTACTTTCTGTTTATGGAAGCGATGCAGGAAACTGCAGCCGAATTAGGATTATCCGGTGACGTTGCGCAACGACTAATCTATCAGACAGCTTTGGGCGCAGCAGCTTTGGCTATGCAAAGTACTGATTCAACCGCTGAGTTAAGAAGGAAGGTAACCTCGCCAAACGGCACTACAGAGGCAGCAATAAAAAGTTTTGAGGCAAATCAATTAAAAGAATTAGTAAGAAAAGCATTAACAGCAGCTAGAGATCGTTCGATAGAATTAGCTAAGGAATCGAATAATTAGTGAGTTAACACGATGGAATTTTTAGGTAGTTCAGGAGCGCTTATATTTAACGCCTTATTAGGAATTTATCTCCTGGCTGTTATTCTGCGATTTCTGCTGCAAGTGGCACAGGCAGATTTTTACAATCCTATTTCCCAGTCAGTGGTAAAAATAACTGATCCCGCTGTGCGTGTATTTCGCACTTTTATTCCCGGCTATCGCGGAATTGACTTTTCTAGTTTGATGTTAGCGTTGCTAGTTCAAGCGGTAGCAATTTCAGGATTAATAATTCTCTATGGTGGCAGTATTCCATCCGTAGGGTTTGTGATTACTTGGGCATTTGTTGGTGTCATACATTTCATCATCATGATTTACTATTACGCCATCATTGCTTCTATCATTATGTCTTTTGTCATGATGTTTTCCGGTAACATGAATCCACATCCTTTTCTAAGATTAATTTGGCAGTTGACTGAACCGGTGATGTCGCCGGTGAGAAAAGTTATACCGCCGATGGGTGGATTAGATTTCTCACCTATTTTTATATTCATTGGCATTGGGCTGGTCAGGAATATTATTTATCAGTCATTTGGTGTGAATGAACAAATTGCACTAGTCGTTATCGGCCTTTGATATGCTCTAGCGCAAAGACAGTGGCGCCTTATTCTTAAATTCTGGAAACTAGAAACATACCCTACATGGCAGCTGATTTACCTGAAGATTCAGTTGGGATCGTTGAACCTCAACAGATCCATATCGATGAGCCACTGACATTGCGCAGTGGAAAGGTTTTGCTTGCTTGGGATATCGTCTACGAAACATACGGCCAGCTTAATTCAGAAAAAACTAATGCGGTACTGGTTTGTCATGCCCTAAGTGGAGACCATCATGCCGCGGGTTACCACGCCGGCGATAAAAAGAAGCCTGGATGGTGGGAAGCCTGCATAGGTCCGGGCAAAGCAATCGACACAAACCTATTCTTTGTAGTTAGCATGAATAACCTTGGTGGCTGTGGTGGAACAACGGGACCCGCTTCTACCAATCCCGAAACCGGGAAATACTGGGGCCCTGACTTCCCTGTAGTAACTGTAAGAGATTGGGTTAAGAGCCAGGCCATGCTCATGGACCGCCTTGGCATTGCTAAATGGGCAGCTGTTGTAGGCGGCAGTCTCGGTGGCATGCAGGTACTACGCTGGGCTATCAGCTACCCTGATCGATTAGCTAACGCGATTTGCATCG
>MDTE01099811.1_pt1 | contig 11296 bp, 13 predicted proteins | sample 811231 | NCBI WGS metagenome assembly MDTE01 (sample SAMN05326651, study PRJNA326480) | marine metagenome | isolation source: seawater | place: Indian Ocean: Red Sea | collected 2010 | reverse complement strand
TTTGAGAGCATTTTACCACCTTTAATTAATTGAAATAACATATTAGAATTTTAAAACAATGAAAACTGCTTATTTCTCACTTGGATGTTTCTGGAGCCCACAAATAGAATTCGAAAAAATCAAAGGTGTTAAAAAGGCTGAGGTGGGCTATTGCGGCGGTAATGACCCAGATACAACCTATGAAAAAGTTTGTTCTGGTTCAACAAACCATGCTGAAACTATAAAAGTTGAGTTTGATGAAAACGAAATTTCATATGAAGAACTAGTAAAAATTTTTTTTAAAATTCATGACCCGACCCAATTAAATAGACAGGGACCAGATGTAGGAACACAATACAGATCAGAAATATTTTACAAAGACGAAAGTCAAAAAAAAATTGCAGAAAAAATAAAAAAAGAATTCAACAAAAAATTAAGTGGCAAAGTAGTTACAAACATTTCAGAAGAAAAACTTTATCAACCTGCTGAGGAATATCATCAATATTATCTAAAAAGAAAAGGTATATTGTGAATTTAGTTTCAACAGAATGGCTTGAAAAAAATCTAAATGTAGTGAAAATATTTGATGCTTCGTGGCATATGCCATCAACAAAAAGAAATGCGATTAGGGAATATGAAGAGAAACATATTTCTGGAGCGATGTTTTGGGATGTGGATAAACACTCAGACAACGACTCACCATATCCACATATGATGTCAAACTCTGATTATTGGACGAGAATGTTGTGGTCTTTTGGAATTCAGAATAATGATCATATAGTTGTGTATGATAATAGTGACATCTATAGCTCATGTAGACTTTGGTTTGCTCTTAAGTATTTTGGACATAAAAAAGTTTCTGTTTTAGACGGTGGAATGAAAAAGTGGTTAAATGAAAACCGCTCAACTGATAATGAAATAAATTACGATCTTGGAAAATTTAGTAACATTGATAAGTTAAATCCTACCACAAAATATTCCGTTAAAGAAAAATCGGAACTAATAAAAAATAAAGCCCAAATTGATGAAAATATTAAACATGAATTTTTTCAAACTGTTGATGCCAGGAGTCGTGAAAGATTTTCTGGAAAAGCTGAAGAACCAAGACCTGGCCTAAAGAAGGGATGTATAATTGGGTCTAAAAATATTCCCTTTCAAGAATGCATCGATAGTGGGACAAATACATTCAAATCCAAGTCAGAATTAATTAACATTTTTAATAAAAACAATATTGATATTTCTAAACCTATTGTCTTTACTTGTGGTTCTGGAATGACTGCTTGTGTTTTAGGTATGGCATATTCTTTAATAAGTGATAAAAATGCTGTGATTTATGACGGCTCTTGGTCGGAATATGGAAAAAAATGAAAAGATCTAAGAAAGTAACAATCGGAATTATAATATTTTTTATAATTGTTGCCACTGTAATAGGCGGTAGAACAGCAATGGGCATTTATTTTAAAAAAAAATTTAGTAAGCGACCCCCGCCAGGCGTTATCGTTGAAATAGTATCACAGAAAAGATTTAGTCAAACTATTGAAAGTTACTGTACTGCATTAAGTAGCAAAACAACTTCTTTTAAAATAAAAAAAAGTGAACTTTTAGAACCAATAAAATTTGAAAAAGTAAAAAAAGGTGGCATAATTGCAAAACTTGAGGACAAAACAATTATAGCTCCTTTTTCAGGAAATATAGGTACCCGTGGAATTAGCTCGTCAATACTAGGTACGGACTCGATAATAGTGACTCTGGATGAGTCTAAAAAAATACTATGTGATTTACAAATACCAGAAGTTTTTGCATCCATCCTAAAAAAAGGCCTTAGAGTAAATGCAAAATTTTTAGCATATAAGAATAAATTATACCAAGGAGTTATTATTTCTCACGCCTCAAGAATAGATGCACAAACCCGTAGTATTTTGGCCAGAGCACAGATCGGTAATGAAGATTTAGAAATTCTTCCAGGTTCACTTTTAGATATTGAGCTTCTTTATAATGAAAAAGAAGCACTTTCAGTTGCAGACACCAGTATTATTTTTGAAGATGAAAAAAAGTTCGTTTATAAAGTTTTAGATAACAATAAACTCGAAAAAACAGAAATAAAAACTGGAGTTAGAAAAGAAGGAAATTTAGAAGTTTTGGAAGGTCTTCAAATAAATGATAAGGTAGTTAAAGAAGGCCTAACGCGGCTTGCAAACGGAATGGTTATAAAACCTATTATAAAATAATATGCATAATTTTTGTTTGGTTAACATTAAAAGACCAGTCTTGAGTTCAGTTTTTTCTTTGCTTCTTGTTGTATTTGGTTTTTATACTTTCTTGCAGATAAGTACACGTGAATTACCCAAAGACTTGCAACCCCCAGAAGTAGTAATTTCAACAAAATATACTGGTGCAAGCCCCAAAATAATTTCATCTGAAATTTCAGAACCAATCGAGCTAGCAGTTGGTGGTGCAGAAGGGATTAAATCTATTGATACTATATCTGAGATTGGAAGGAGTACCATTAGAATAGAATTTTTTACAAATATAGATGTAGATGATGCCGCAAATGATATTAGAGAAAGAATAGCAAGAATTTTAGATAACTTACCTGATGAAAGTAAAACTCCTGAAGTTAGAAAGGCCTCTGCTGGTTTCTCTACTAGCATGTGGTTGTCTGTTAGTAGTACTTCGATAAGTTCCTTAGAAATAGGTGACTATGTAAAAAGAAATTTAGTAGATGCATTCAGCTCAGTAAGCGGAACGGGTCGTGTTATTGTAGGCGGAATAAACGAAAAAGCTGTAAGAGTTTATCTTAATCCGGTTAAGCTTAGTGCAAACGATCTTGATGTAAGAGAAGTTGAAAACTCAATAAGAAAAAATAACATTTCAGTTCCAGCTGGAACAATAGAAGCAAATAATGTAGATCTGACAATCGACCTTGGAAAAAATTATACAGATATTAGTTCTATTAAAAAACTGCCTATAAAAAGAGTTAAAGGAAAAACAATAAATTTGGAAGATCTAGGACAAGTAAAATTTGGGCCAGTCTCTGAAAAAACTTTATTTAAAGCTCAAAGCCCGGACTCTTTGAATGAGAATACTGTAGGTATTGGAATTTATAGTAGAACAAATGAAAGTACCGTAACTCTATCGAAAAATATCAGAAAAAAAATCAAAGAGGTTAGAAAAACTTTGCCTGATGGTTTAAAATTATCAGTAAGTTTTGATAGAGCTGTTTATATAAAAGAGGCTATTCAAATGTGTTATCAATCCATACTTTTAGCTTTAGCTTTAGTTATCGGTATCATTTACCTTTTTTTAGGAAATATACGTGCAGTTATTGTGCCCGCTGTGACTCTTCCAGTAAGTTTAATTGGTGCATGTCTTGGTTTGTGGCTATTTGGACTTACAATTAATATTTTTACTCTTTTAGCAATTATACTGAGCGTTGCCATTGTTACTGACGATAGTGTAGTTATGACCGAGTCTATCTACTACAGAGTTGAAAAAGGTGACTCTCCTCTTAACGCTGCAGCCACAGGTTCTAGAAATGTAATTTTCGCAATTATATCTACAAGTATAATTCTTTTAGCAGTTTTTATGCCTTTACTCTTCATTGGAGGAATTAGCGGAACATTGTTTAGGGAAATGGCAATAACTTTATCAGTTACAATTGTAATAAGTACATTTACAGCTCTTTCTATTGCGCCAATGCTAGGATCAAAATTATTAAGTAAGAAAAAATCTAAATCGAAAATTATTTTAAAATTTGAAAAATTGTTTAAGTCCTTTGAGGATTTTTATTCTGACACCTTGGGTTATTGGATAAAAAAACCTAAAACTATAATTTGGTTTATGGTTTTTGTAGTGATTTTTGCTGGTTTTCTATTTAAAATTACTCCTAAAACTTTATTAGAGAAAGACCCTGATAGAGGGGTCTATTTAGTTTTTGGAAAAACAGATGAATCATCCTCGTTTGAATACACAGTAGATAAAGCTGAAAAAGTTGAAAAAAGATTAATACCTCTTTTGCAAGACGAAAAAGAGCCTTATCAAAAGCTGATAATGAGGGTTCCAGGTTTTGGAAGATCATCTCAGTCCTACAATAGTTTTATAATAATCGCTTTACTTGATAATTGGAAAGATAGAAAGGAAAGCGCACAAAAAATTGTTCGGAAGGCTATAGGTCGAATTGTTACTGTTCCGGGTACAATGGCTTTCCCTCTCACTCCAAATTCGGTTCGTGTAAGCAATTATCAAAAACCAGTTGTTGTGACTATGACGGGACCGTCTTATGAAACTTTATATGAATGGCAAAATTCTGTTATGAATGAATTAAGAAAGAATAGAGGCTTAGCTGATATAACATCTGATTATAATAAGAACAAGCCTGAGGTACAGCTTGTAATAGACGAAAACAAGGCAAAAGACCTTGGTCTTTCTGCTCAAGCAATTGGAAAATCAATTGAAACAATGTTCTCTGGAAAGAGTGTAACAACACTAAACGATAATGGAAAAGAATACCCAATTATTTTACAGGCTAATTTGAAAGATAGAAGAAAAACAGAAAGTCTCAGTAAGGTATTTGTTCGCTCTGAAACTACTGGAAAACTTATATCCCTTGCTAATGTTGTAAGCTTTGAAGAAAGAGGTTCTCCAAAAATTTTAACCAGATATCAAAGATCTAAATCGGTTACACTTACAGCAAGATTAGTGGGAGGATACACTCTTAATGAAGCACTAAATTTTATAGAAAAAACAATTGACGATAAAGCTTCTACTGCAGGTATTTACTATAAAGGTAAATCGCTTGATCTAAAAGAAGCATCAAGTGAATTATTGGTAATTTTTGCATTAGCGTTGGTAAGCGCTTATCTTGTCATGGCTGGCACCTTTAATGCTTGGAGGCAACCATTTGTAGTGATGTTAACTGTACCTCTTGCTGCATTAGGGGGTTTGATTTTTATACTTCTGTTTAATAGTACTATTAATATTTTTTCTCAAATTGCGCTTGTTGTTTTAATCGGTATAGCTACGAAAAATAGCATTTTGATTGTTGATTGGGCAAACCAACTTAGAGTAGGAGGTAAAAGTGTCGAGAGTGCAATTATTGAATCTTGCAAAAGAAGATTTAGACCTATTATGATGACAAGCTCATCTACTCTCATTGCAATGGTTCCTTTAATAGTTGGAAATATTGGTCCTGGAGCAGGAGAAGGAATAAGATTAGCAGTAGGTTGTACAATTTTTGGAGGTATGCTTATAAGTACTTTTCTAACACTATTCACTACACCTGTATTTTATTTACTACTTTGCAAAAATTCTCGTAGAATGGATGAAATTGATATCCAATTAAATAAAGAACTTAGTAAATAATATATTTTTTCCTATTTAACTTGTCCCTACACCTAGTAAGCTGTTTTCTATACTCGTTTGCTGTATCCTTGACTGATCTCGCATAAATGATCGCTTTTCTATCTTTAGAATAATTTTTGTAGTCCCCCCAGCCTTTATAATAAGCTAAATATTGTCGATAAACGTCATTCTTGGGTATCTTTAATAGTTTATGAGATTTGTTCACGTACCAGCCCACAAAATCAGCGCTAGATTGGAAAGATGCACGAGTAGCAATCTTATTTCCAGTTTCATTTTTATATTGTTCCCATGTGCCTTTTATAGCTTGAGAAAAACCAAAAGAACTTGATTTACGCTTATAAGGAATTACTTTGAATAATTTATGTCGTGGTGGTTTAGCAAATCTTTGAAATCCGCTTTCCTTTTTTATAAAGGCTAGTTGTAAATAAACTGGCACACCCCATTTCTTTTCAGTATTTTTTGTGTGCTTATACCACAAGTACCGTTCCTCAAAGATAGAGCAGCTATTTTTGGTATTTTTAGGAACAGATGAACAGGCGGTAACAAAAAATAACAAAATTAATAAATATAGATTTATTTTTCGAATCACTAAAATATTATAAATTATTTAGTTTTTCTTCTCCATTCTTCTGGTCTTATAAATTTTCCTTGCCACATTCCTAATTGATTATTTTTAGCCCATTTTTCGTCTTTCAAATATTCTTTTGAATATCTTTTGTATGCCACAGCGTTGCCAGTAAAGACCATATACCTGTTTAAAGATAACTTTTTACTCTCATCTTTCCAAAGGTAGCATGTTCCTAAAATTCTACCATACCTATCTTTTTCAGTATAATCGCACTTGATTATTTTTCTTCCGATATATTTTTTTAATGCTTTAGTAGAAGTGGATCCGCAGTTATAAGATTCGCTTTTTTTTAAACAAATTTGATTTTTTTCAGGTGCATCAATTCCAGAAAGCCTAATGTTATTTCCTTTTATTTTAATTGTGTCCCCATCGATAACTTTTGCTTTTCCACTTATAAAATCAGATAGTTGAGCACTCGAAGTTAATGAAAAATTAATAAAAAAAAAAATTAATATACTAAATAAAATCTGACTTAGCTTTTTCATCAAACTCTTTCATTTTGTTTCTTATTTCTTCGTCTGAAACATCATGATCTTTTAAATCGGCTTTTATTTTTCTAAAAACATCCTCATCTCCCGCTTCTTGGAAATCTGCTTTTATAACTGATTGAATATACTCTTTTTCCTTGTCTGTATCATAACCAAGTTTTTGAGATGTCCATTGACCAAGATATTTATTTCTTCTAGATGCAACTTTGAACTTTAATTCTTCGTCGTGTGCAAATTTATTTTCAAAAGATTTTTTTCGTTCGTCAAATTTTTCCATTTTTAAATTTTTTGTAAGAAAATATTACAACAATTGCTAAAACTGTTCCAATTAAATTACCTATAAGATCCGTAAATTGAAAAAATCTATTTGGTACAAGAAAATGGGATAATTCTAGTAATAATGACAAAGCTAATAGAAAAAATACAGTTCTTTTAAAACTTCCTTCATTAATATGGGCGACTAAACCAATTATTGTTAAATAAAAAAAGGCCAAAGCGTGATTAATAGATGTGCCTAATGGGTTTGGAATAAAGTCTGGTTGTTTGCCAAAATCTCCAAAAAGAAAATATCCAATTAAACTACCTGGAAAAAGGTACAATATTAATAAACCTAGAAATGATAAATAATATAAATAACGAACTATACTGATTTTATAATCCATTTTAAAAAATCTGTATTCCCATTTTTTATATCAAAAAAAATAACACAAGGTACTTCATAGCTGTGTAATTTTTTAACACTGTTAATAATTTTTTGCACATTTTTGTTCATTGTCTTGCCAACAACTAAAACCTCTTTGGCTTTTTTGACTTTTCCTCCCCACAAAAATATAGAGTCGATACTATTGATAATATTTGCACAAGCGACTAGTTTCCTTTTTACAAGAAATGCAGCTATATTGTGTGCTTCTTTTTTTTTCGAGCAGGTAATGTAAAAGAATTTAATACCTTTCATTTTAATAATTTAATATATTATATTCAATGAGCAAACTCATAGCAATTAGGCACGGTCAAAGCACTTGGAATTCGATGAATAAGTTTACTGGTTGGGTTGATGTTGATCTCTCAGAAAAGGGTGTTCAAGAGGCGGAAAAAGCTGGAAACTTGTTGAAAGAACTTAATATTGATTTTGATTTTTGTTTTACTTCCTATCTTAAAAGGGCAGTAAAAACATTAGAGATCATTTTGAAAATTTATGGGAAAAATAATAAATATATAAAGGCTTGGGAGCTCAACGAAAGACATTATGGTGCGCTGACAGGACTTAATAAAGGTGAAACTAAAAAAAAACTAGGTGAGGAGCAATTTAAAAAATACAGAAGATCTTGGAATATACCTCCACCACCACTAGATAAAGATTCTAATTACAGTTCACATAAAGACCCATTGTACAAAGATCTTATAAATATTCCTGATACTGAGTCATTAAAGAATACTTATGAACGTGTTGTTCCTTATTTTGAGAAAAATATTGAAAAACATCTCAAACAAAATAAAAATATTATTCTTTCAGCACATGGAAATACAATTAGAGCCTTAGGGAAAAAAATTTTTAATATTTCAGATGAGAATATTAACTTGCTTGAAATACCAACGGGAAACCCTCTGGTAATTCAATTTGATAGTTCCGGCAATTTTTCTAGTGCGAACTATTTAGATGAGTCTAGAAAAGCAGGAATTATATTTAATAAGTAATTTTTTTATTTATTTTTTTATAAACTTTATAACTATTATTATGAAAAAATTTTTTTTTACTTATAACACCAATAAGTTTTTTTCTTTTTATAAGGTTGTCCCAAATTTTATTCATTGAAAAAGGTTCAATTTTTTTTTTATTGAAAATTGATCTATTGATAATCTGAGCTCCAGTAAAAATAAATTTATTTTTCTTTTGCCTTAAAACTTTATTTTTTGAACTTAAGTTAAAGTCTCCCTTGAATGATCTATCAAAACTTCTATCTTTTGATACTAAGAGCATAGTTGCATTTTTATGTTTCATATAAATTTTTTCTAAATTTCTAAATTCCTTTTTGTATTTATCTGTCCAGATAGTGTCGGGGTTCAAAACAAAAAAAGGATGGTTTCCAAAATTTTTTGACGCATTTAAAATTCCACCTCCAGTATTAAGGATCTTGCCTTTCTCTATAACCACTTGAATCGATGAAGAAAATTTATTTTTTTTTATAAAATTTACAATTTGACCATGAAGATAAAATGAATTTATTATAATTTTTTTTACACCTAGCATGATTAAAAATCTAATACTTATTTCGAGTAAAGTTATTCCATTAATTTTTACTAGAGGTTTGGGAGTTTTGTTTGTAATAGGTTTCATTCTTTTACCAAACCCCGCTCCTAATATAATAGCACGTTTTATCTTCATTTAAATTTTATCCTTTTTCTTATTTTTTTATTCACTGCCGTATTAAGTAGAAATTTTAATTTTTTAAAAATTTTATTTTTTATCCTTATCTCAATTAATTGCCATGTGTATGGTAAATATTTTAAATAATACGATTTTTTATCTCTTTTAAAAAGTCTATAAAAAATTCCTAAAATTTTTAAATTTCTTTGTATAGATAAAATATCAAAATCATTTTTTAAAAAAGAGACCTGTTTCTTTTTAATTGAACAATTTTTTAAATAATATTGGAATATATCATCTTTAATCTTCTTGGAAGTTTTTACTCGTACGTCATCAACCAATGACACAAGATCATACATTGGATTACCAAGAATAACGTCTTGGGTATCTATAATTCCTAAACCTTTTTTATTTGGCATAATATTTGAAACATGAAAGTCGCGGTGAACAATATAATTATTTTTTATATAAATTTTTTTATAAATTTTTTGTAATTCTATTTTAATCAATTTCTTAAATTTTAAAGATTTTTTTTTACCTATAATACTTCTAAGATACCAATCAAAAAATAAATCGGTTTCTTCGTGTAGATTTGCTAAATTATATTTATGTAAATTAAAATACTTATTGGAGTGAAGTTTGATTTTTTTTATTGGTTTTATCTTTTGAATTTTTATTATTATGTTTACACATTTTTTGTATAAATTTAATTTATTTTTGGATTTTTTTACAGAGTCTAATAATGTATTGTTTCCAAAATCTTCTATTTCCATAATGCCTTCTTTAAAATATTGACTAATTAATTTTGGTGTAAGTATGCCCTTCTTTCTCAAAAATCTATTTACTGCAGAATAAATAACCAAATTTTTAAATCTCTCTTTTTTAGAAGTTACAATAATTGAAGTTTTGTCACCCTTATAAAGTCTAAAAAACTCTCTAAAAGAGGCGTCGCTTCTAATTTTTTTTAGTTTAAATTGCATTTAATTTGAAACTTTTCCACTTGCCATAACCCCGGTATTTTAGCTCTCTATCCTCAGGATCTGCTGCATGATAAAATCTAATTTCTAATCTATTGTCAATTTCCTCTTCTATTTTTTCTGGCCATTCGATAATTCTTATTTTCCCTTGTTGTTCATTTAAAATACCCAGCTGTTCTACTTCGCTGTTTTTTTCTATCCTGTAAAGATCATAATGCATAACTTTTAGCGATTTGATTTGATACTCATGAAGCAGATTAAATGTTGGGCTAGGTACATCAGTTTTTTTAACTTTATTTTTTTCTTGTAGTTGATGAATTAAACTTCTGGCAAAAGTTGTTTTTCCGGAACCTAATTCACCAATTAAATAAATACAATCTGTTTTTGATAGGCTTAACAAAATTTTTTTTGAGATGAAGTCTAATTGAGATAATTTATATTTAAACATTAACTACTAATTTAGTAGCGGTAAGTATCTGACTTAAATGGTCCTGATTGTTTAACGCTAATATAGTCTGCTTGATCTTTCGACATTTTTGTTAATTTAGCTCCGACTTTATCCAGATGTAACATTGCAACTTTTTCATCTAGGTGTTTTGGTAAGACATAAACTTTCTTTTCATATTTATCTGAATTATTCCATAGTTCAATTTGTGCAATAACTTGATTAGTAAAAGAAGCGCTCATCACAAAGCTTGGGTGTCCTGTAGCACAACCTAAATTTACCAGTCTGCCTTCAGCTAATAAAATAATTCTTTTTTTACTTGGTAGTTCAATTTCATGCACCTGGGGTTTAATTTCATCCCATTTATAATTTTTCAAAGCTTCTACTTGAATTTCATTATCAAAATGACCAATATTACATAAGATTGCTCTATCTTTCATATCTCGCATATGGTCTGCAGTAACAATATCTTTATTACCGGTAGCTGTTACTACAATGTCAGCATGTTTAATAGCATCATCCATTAAAACTACTTCGTACCCCTCCATTGCGGCCTGCAAAGCACAAATTGGATCTGTTTCCGTTACCATTACTCTTGCGCCTGCCTGTCTTAGTGAAGCTGCACTTCCTTTACCGACATCACCAAAGCCAGCAACTATAGCAACTTTGCCTGACATCATTACGTCAGTTGCTCTTTTAATTCCGTCTACAAGACTCTCTCTACACCCGTATAAATTGTCGAACTTTGATTTTGTAACAGAATCATTTACATTAATTGCTGGTATCAATAATTGTTTATTTGCTTCCATTTTCTTTAAGGCTAAAACTCCTGTAGTTGTTTCCTCAGAAACTCCTTTTATATCTTTTAATAAATTTTTATAATCTTTATGCATTAAAGCAGTCAGATCTCCACCATCATCTAAAATCATATTTGGTTTCCAATCTTTTTTGCCTTCAATTGTTTGTTTTACGCACCACCAGTATTCTTTTTCTGTTTCACCTTTCCAAGCGAAAACTGGTATTCCTGCTTTTGCAATTGCTGCTGCTGCATGA
>MDTE01095765.1_pt1 | contig 11296 bp, 8 predicted proteins | sample 811231 | NCBI WGS metagenome assembly MDTE01 (sample SAMN05326651, study PRJNA326480) | marine metagenome | isolation source: seawater | place: Indian Ocean: Red Sea | collected 2010 | reverse complement strand
GAGCAGCATCATATGTTGATGGAAACTTTGGAGACTTCAATGGATATGTTTATGGTACTGTAAACTCCTACGGTGGTAGTGGTAGTTCAGTATCAAGTATCAACCTACACACAGGAACCAATAGAACATTCGGTCCTAATGGAACTCCTGGTCATGGAGATGGTTACAACACAACTCCAGATAGTATCGGTGCTTCCATGGATACTTGGGATGGTAATAATGATCCAGGTTGTGCATCTGGACAAACAATACAGAGAGGATATACCATGGGTGGTGGTCCTGGATCTGTTCAAAGAATGAATTTTATCACTGAGATGTGTACTCGTCTTGGTGGTGGTTTCGGTAGTGGTAGTGCTACTGGATCAGAAGGAGAATTTAGATGCCACTGCTTTAGTGACACAGGTAACGCAAGATACGTACAGTTCAGTAATGAATCTGTTAGCTCCTACTCCTTGAGTGGATGGGGTGGTAACGGATGGAAGAAGAACCTCTCAACTAAGTGGGGTTTCTGCTATCATGGAAACAGTAACAATGTTACTAGGCCATGGTTGAAGTTTAATGACACAAACAATAGTTCTATTGGTGGACAGTTCAACCAAGCAGACATTTCCTCTGGTGAAGAAAATATGGCGATGGGTCAGGACTGGGGTTATTGTTTAGGTAACTATGCATCTGGTGCTGGTAACTATCAGAACAATAGAACTTGGAAACGTTTCCATGCTAATGATTCTGATGTAGTATTAGGTTTCAAAGCTGAACCTAAGGGTCACCAAGGACAGTCCTCAGGAGCATGTGTTACTGGTGCATTTGCAGTAACAGGTATGAGGTATCAGTAATGGCAGACGACTATTCAAGTAATACATATATTGATTATGTTGCACCAGAGTTTGCAACAAAACAAAAAATAGATCAGGTAGCAGCTGCTATTGAAAATTTGCAAACTGAGGTTGCTCAATTAAAACAGCGTGTACAGACTTTAGAAGATGCCTGATAATCAACTCTTTATTGAAGAAAAGTCTTTTGATGTAGAGTGGAAGAAAAGAATTCCATCACATCTTATTGAAGATGAAGAATTTCTGCGTCCCAAATATCAACCATCACATCCTTTAGAACTAGAAACTAGAAAGTTCACTAAGGACAAAGAGATGCTCAAGGAAGGATACATCTATATGATGATCCATGAGGATGCTCTTAGGGCTGCTGACATCAAACCACATGAGACAACGTACTTTACGTTGTTTAATTTTTATAATGTATCTACCATCAAAATGAATAAGATGGTATTTGAGACTATTAAGTCTACCTTCAGAAGGTATGTGGAAATTGATGAGAAAGAATACACCACTGGAGTTAAGTTCCAGGGTGAGATTAGAACACACTTCAAAGATTATGAAGCTGTGATGCAAGAAGATGGTTCAATGGATTATGAGAAGGTCAAGAAGAAAACTGTACCTGAGTACATTGACCTTGCAGTTTCTTTCATGAAGAAACAGGCAATCTTAGTCATTGAACATGAGTTCGATCTAAGATTCAAAAACTTTAAGAACTGTTGCGATGTAGAGTCCGAGAGTTGGGTATATCAACTTGAGGAAGCTAGAAAGTACAAAGAGAACGAGGATGCTAAAACTCCGTTCCTAGATATATTATGCATGACAAGAGGTATGCAGAAGGGTGAACTCGTAAAAAGGGTTCTCAGACACCATGATAAATACCTTATAGATTATGCCTCATTACTTGGCAAATATCATGCTATAAGATCACAGTTTAAAAATTGTGATAATATGTGGGATATGAACATCTTGTATGAAGATTACTTGCATGTTGGTATGCCTATCAAACAGGGTCAGAAACTTGGCCGTGTTGACGAAAATGAAAAGCGACTTGATGGAGACTTAGCGTATGGGACTTTCGGATTCTGATAAACTCTGTACTGAATTAGTTCTTAAAGACAAAGAAAAGGATTGGGTACAAGCTGCTTACAAATTAGAGGGTGGACAATCGAAATATCAGAACCAGAACTTTGTAGTTGGTTCCCAGATAACACCATATAAGAAAGTACAGCAAGCACTACTAGAACTTCAGACGAGAGATAACACTCGTGTGGAGGTTGAGTATAGCCTGAAGAAGAATGAGATTGCAAGGAAAAAACTTGAAAGGGAATTAAAGGATACAGAGGATCCTCTCGATATAGAACTTCTTGAGCTTGAGATACAGAAGTCTGACTATGATAGGTCTCTGTTCGCAGAGAAACTTAAGCATGTTCATCGAGAAATGCAAACTTTTATTGATGAACTAGAAGCGACTGTAGATCCTAATAAAGGTGTAGAGTACTACCTAGACACTAATGAGGAAGAAGATAGGAAGTATTGGCAGAGCAGGATGGCAAAACAAGCCGCCTGTGATATAATAGCATTTGGGCATATTGGTACTGGTAACATGGATTCTATTATGAATCTACCAGAACAAGATCAAATTAATATTTTCTCTGGTGCAGTACATCACTCTGCTCTTATTGGAGCAGGTGTTCGCCATATGACAAATCAAATGGAGGGACAGGTTCAAGGTCTTCTCCAAGGTGAGAAGTTCTCACCCCCACAAATTAATGGTTCGGAATTAACTGACGCACAGCCCCCTAAATTACCTGAAGTGAAACATGACATCCCAAAAGAGAAAATCCGTCTTCAGTCTTCCAATTAATCCTAAGATTGATTCCAAGTATGCAGAGACAGTTTTTGTACCTTGGTTGAAGAAATACAAAGATTATATTTACGACTTATATTTTACATGTAGAATGCCACCCTTTGATCAAGATTCAATGGGTGATGTTTTCCAGGGTGATACGAGACAGCTCTTTTATAATGCTCAGGCAATATCAGAAGATGCTGGTGGTATACCATTATCTGCGACATTCAATAACATATATGTAAGACCAGATATGGAACATCTGGATCTGTTTGTTAAGAACTTTGCTCAGTTGTATGAGCAGGGTATTAAGATTGCAACTATACCACATACCAGTTGGGTTACTACAGGTATATTACAGAAAGAATTTCCAGAACTAAAGATTAAGAATACGATCCTTAGGAATGTTACTAGAGCAAATGAAGTTGTAGCATTAGCAAAGATAGGATTTCATTACATCAATCTCGATAGAGATTTGATGAGGGATAGAGAAGCATTAAAGAAAATAAAGAAAGCAAAAGAACATTGTGCCGAGATTGGTAAACCTGTAGAGTTATCTCTATTAACTAATGAAGGTTGTTGGGGTGGTTGTCCTATGATGGATGAGCATTATCATTTTAATAATACAAGGAATGAACAGATCCCTCAGTATTTTAATGACCCTATCAGTACACATTCATGCTCTCAGTGGGATATTGAAGATAACTCTCATGCATTAAAAGCTGCCAATCTACCACCATGGAGGGAAGATTGGGAAGAGTTTCTTGATCTTGGTATAGATGTGTTCAAGATGCATGGTAGAGAGAATGCCATGAAGCTTCAAGAATCCATGGATATTATTGAAGCATGGGCAAGACCAAAGTATCCTATCTTACATGGTGAGTTCAATGACTATATGGAGGATCTCCATATTCCCGACAGTCCTATTGCACTATGGAGAGAGAAGATAAAGACATGTGGATTTGATTGTTGGGATTGTAATTACTGTGAGAATGTAGTAGACGCACATCTCAAGAAGCAGGAAAGACCAACGGAAACAGATCCATATGTTCAAAGAGTATTAGATGCTATAGTTGCTGGCAACACAAACTCCTCTAACTTTAATCCTGAGAAGTATTCTATACAGGGTCTTTCATCAAATAGGATAAGACATTTCCTTAATAGTCTTTGTTCATATGATGATTCAGTATACCTTGAACTTGGTACCTTTACTGGTAGCACATTCTTTGCTGCTACTATGGGCAATAAGTGCAAGTGTATTGGTGTTGATGATTTCTCAGAACCTACTGTTCGACCAATGGTTGATCGTGGTATGTGGACAGAATGTGGTAACCCATATGAGTACTTAGTACAGAATTGGGAGAAGTATGAGAATGGTAATGCTGCATTCGTTAAGGGTTCTGTTGATGAGTTAACTGAAGAAGACTTTGGTGGTGCAAAGCCAAACGTATTGTTTTATGATGCAGATCATGATATAATACAACAGATGAACAACTTAAATCATCTCTTACCTTTCCTCGATGATAAGTTTATTCTTGTTGTTGACGATGCTAACTTTGATGGTGTTGTTGAGGGAGCAGTTACTTGGGCACAGGAGAATGGACTTCAGTGTTATTTTGAAAGGAAAATTCTAAGTAGTGTAATTGAAAGTCCAGTTCATTGGTGGAATGGCATTCATGTTATGGTACTTGAAAGAGATCATAACATCAAGAAGTATACAAGTGGTAATTAATTATGTGGTATGTTATGTTCTGGACAGCAATATGTATGTACGTCCTTTTTAGGGTCGGGGTGTTTAATAAGAAATGAAAGTAATTGATCCAGCTATACTCAGAACTCATCATCCTAAGAACTGGGAAGTTGAGCAGATTCATATTGGAAACTGTAAGAATAGAATTATTAAGATTAAGAACTTCTTTGAGGAGCCAGAACAAGTACGTGCATATGCTATGTCAGCTGAGTATGTGAATACTGTTGGTGGTCAATTCTCAAACTTACCTGGATATGTTTGTAAGTTAGGTAATATATCAAACCAATTCTATCCCAACTTTAAGTTTGCACTAGCAACTTATTTTGAGTGTGATAAGAAAGTCATGCTTCAATCAGAGTTCTCCCAATTCACATTCCAAATGTATGAAGTACAGGAGAAATGTAGGATGTGTAGTCTTTCACCACATACCGATGACACTCATTATGCTGCTGTTTTATCTTTAAACTTCAATGAAGAGATGTTAGATACTCAGTCTGGTACTGCATTCTTTAGAAGCAAAGAGTTCCAAGAAGAGTTTGTTTCCTCTGATAAAAATTATAGGGGTAGTAGAATACTTAATAAGATAAATGCGTATGTTAATTTTGATCCATCACAATACAAATCAAAGGATTGGGAAAGGTATCATGTAGAACCACATGAATTTAATACCCTTCTATTATATGAAGGTAGACTATGGCATTCGCCATACTTTAGGCAAGAAGGTTGGGGTACAAACCGATTGACTTTCAATGCATTTCTACACTAAATAGTACACTTATCATTTTAAAACATGGACGCTGAGACAATGGTGAAGGACTTCACCGATCAATTAAAAGAGCAAAAGGCAACAATCGTTGAAATTGAAAAGCAACTTCAAACCCGTAAAGATCAAGTATTAAGGTTAGAGGGTGCTGTAGAAGCTTTACAGATGACACTCAAGAAAGAGGACGAACCTGATGCCACTGCAGAATAAGTCTTCTTCAATAGGAACTTCAAGTGAGCAAAGACAACAGGAACATGTAGACTCTAGGCAGTTTCATGTTCCTTTTAATGGGACTATGGAAACATGTCCATGGAAAGTTGGTGATATATATGACACTAGACCTATTATTTCAATAGGGATGACACAGAATGTATATGGACATTCTTACCATCTTATAGTAGAAAGAGATAAGACACATCTAAGAACTAAATTTCAATTTGATTCAAAGCATGATTTGAAGTTTAGCAAGCCAGTTGAAAGGATGACTGGAAAACCACCTGATCTTAAGAAGTACTTAGAAAAAGCAGATTTATCCACGACTAAATAGATCTGAAGGATAATACTGTCAATCAGAATGAAGAGGGTAGTCGTCAGGGTATCTGATAATTATAGTTTGGATTCAGCGGCTGCAGGGATCCTTAACATATATGGTTATCTAACCTTTAAAGAATCTTACAGAAGCTTCTCAATCATAACATTTGATTGTCCAGACAGATACAGCGATGGACTTATTGAAAAATTAAATGCTCTGTCTGTTGTAAAACAATCTGTATGGGATGCTGAAAAGTTCTCTTGCGATCCAATAGATCAAAGTACACTCTCTGTTACTACTAGTGGATCGACATCTTTAAACACAGCAGGAGAAACTAATGCTTCTTCTAATACTAGAAATTTAACAGGAAGTGGTTCTGGTACCATTTATGTAAAGGTACAGAATATTTCTGGATCAAATTATTTTACGTTTGCATCTAGTTCTGGTGGAGTTTATTCTCGTATCAATAATCAGACTGGATTCTTACAAGGATCTACATATACATTCGATCAATCTGACGCTTCAAACTCTGGTCACCCACTTAGATTTTCATTAACACCAGACGGGACTCATACTACTGGTGGTTCTGAGATGACAACTGGTGTTACTGCATCAGGAACTCCAGGTACAGATGGTACTACAGAGATAGTTATTGGTACAGGTACACCTTCAGTTCTTTATTATTATTGTACTGCTCATGCTGGAATGGGTAGATTCAGATCTATCCCTGATGGATTTGGTACAATTAATGTTCATGACTATTGGCATTTAGATAGAATTTCAAAGCAAGATAGGCAATATTTAAACAATACATTTAGTTATAATGAATCAGGTGATGGTGTTGACATCTATGTAATTGATACAGGTGTTCGTGGAGCAAGTAGACCGACTGGTAACAACGCTGCTTTACACCCAGAATTATATGATCCAGATTTTGATACTGACTTCAATGGTACTTCAGAGCAACAGAATTATAGGGTATATGAGGTAACAGGATATACTTCATCCTTTGGTACTAATGAAGATGATAACGGGCATGGTACATATTGTGCTATAACTTCTGCAGGTAGAACCGCAGGTATTGCTAGGAATGCAAAGATCTATGCATTGAAGGCATTTAACAGTGCTATGTCAGGAACGTATACTGACATCTTAGCTGCATATCAGGCAATCATTGATCATAATGATTCTGGTCATGCCAATTATAAAGGTAACACTAGACCTGCTATTATTAACTCATCCTTTGGTCCTACCATCCCAACTGAGACATATCCATATGTTGAATTAAATGACGTTGGTGATGATAGTGGAACTGATGAAGAGATTCTAGATGACATTGAAGGTACAATTGCTAGTACTAATAACCTTATTATTGTAAGGTCTGCTGGTAATGGTTTCAAGAATAGCAGTGATGCATTTGCTGGTCCTATTCAAGGTAAGTGTATTGCTGGTACAAGAACTGCTGGTTATGCAGATAATGCAACTGGTGGTATTAATACCGTAGATGCTAATCAGAATAAGATTTCTGTTGGTGCATCTGAATATAATGATAGGTGGGCAGACTTCTCCAACTATGGTTCTGGTGTAACTACAGTTGCTCCAGGTGCTAGGATACTTAACCCACAGTATGACTGGACTGCTAATACACCATATACAAGTGCATCCAACTATACTACTATCAGTGGTACATCATTTGCTGCTCCTATTGTAACTGGAGTTATTGCTGCATGGGCAGGTAAGAATGGATATACTTTAAGTACTAATAATATTTGTGGACTTGCTAAGACCTTTATAAGAACTAATGGTGTCGCTGGAGATATCACTAAAGGTGGTACTGCAAATTATCCTACTAATAGTATAGAGGATAAGAGGTTAATTGATAATCCATTTGAGACTACTAATGGATCTGCATTTCTTATTGTAAAATTTGACCCTGCTGATTCTTCTCACTTCATTGGTAATGTTGGTAAGAAATGTCAGTTAAGAACTACAGGATCAACTGGTTCTTTAACTGTTGGTGGTATTGATGTTGCTGCATTATCTCAAAGTGGATGGTTAACTATTCAGGCAGAGAGTGCTGTTAATAATACTATTACAATTCAGAATACAAGTAATGCTACTGCTGGTACAACTGGTGGTGGTACTGGGAACTATCTTGCACTTGTAGATCCAGAAGGCAAATCGCATGAAAGTATAGACGGTGTTGTTTCTACATCTACAACTTTAAGATCGCAGACAGACGTACAAGAAGCTGCTGGTACTGGTACATATACTGACATTATATACTATCCACTTGATAGTGGTGTTGATTTCAACCATGCTGATACTGGTCCCACTCTTACAAATAAGCGTGGTATATTCTTCCCATATGTTGATACCAGTGTTACTTGGACAACTCCAGCTGGTACATTATCTGCAAGTCCATATGCTAATGGTGCTAGTGTCAATATTGATTTAGGTTTATCAGGACAGACATTTGCATCTGAACCAACTTTAGAAGCATATACTCTTAGTGGAGATTCTATTGCTGCATCTGGATTGGGATTGGATACATCAACAGGCATACTAAGTGGTACTGTAACTGCAGATTATCTCGACACCACATTCAACTTTACTGTAACTGAGAATACTACTGGTAATGCTCGTGCTTATAGTTTCACAACTACTGGTACTGGTGTTATCGTTACGATCACACAGCAACCCACAGCACAGAGTGTTGAAGCAGGTTCTGGTAACACTGCTACCTTTGGTCCTGTATCTGGTATTAGTTCTGATGGATCCACTATTACATATCAGTGGGAATTCTCTACTAATGGTGGAGTAGGTTGGTCTAGTGTTACTAATGGTGGTGGGTATAGTGGAGCAACAACAAATACCTTAACCGTTGATGATGATTTTGGTAAGGATGATTATCAGTTCCGTTGTAAGTTAGATACATCTACTGCAGTAGCACCTTCTTATACAAATGCAGTAGCCTTAGATGTATTCCGTGTTATTACTATTAGTAATCAACCAACAGATGATAATCCAATAGCTCCTGCAGCTGCTAGCTTTACTGTTGCTGGTTCTACTTTAGATTCTGCAACTATTACATACCAATGGCAGAAATCAGAGAATGGTGATGGAGTCAATTATGCGAATATAGGTGGTGCTACCAGCGCAACGTATACTACAGGATCAACATCATATGATAATGACTACGGTGACTATTATCGTTGTGTATTATCTGTAGTTGGTGGTTCTAATGTAATTAGTTCTGTTGCAAGAGCTCTCATACAGAGAACAATTACCATTACAGCACAACCAACAAATACAACTGGTGCTGTGGGTGGTACAGAAAACTTTGGTGTTGCTGCCACAACATCTGATAACGACGCAGGTGATATCACATTCCAATGGCAAGTATCTATTACAGGTGGTTCTTCATGGTCTGATGTATCTGAAGGATCTGGTGGTACTACTGCAACATATACTACACCTACATTAACTACAACATACGATGAGTATCAGTATCGTTGCTTACTTGCATGTCCAGGTGCAACTACTATTCCTTCAAATGCTGCTACCTTACAGATTGAAACTGTAACTGTTGTAGTATCAACTCAACCAACACCTCAGACAGTTGATGAAACTGCAACAGCAACATTCACCTGTTTGGGTGGTGTTACTATGGGAGCTGTTGGTGGATCAGCAGAGTTCTCTTCATTCGATAGTGAATCCTTCGCTACTCCAGCAGGAGGTGGAGGAGGTTCAGCAGGTGGTCAATCTCACCATGAACCATCAGTAACATATGCATGGGAACGTTCTGATGATGCAGGTTCAAACTGGAATGTTATTGGTGGAGCAACTTCTGCAAGTTATACAACTGCAGCAACAACATATGCAGTTGATAATCAAGATTTATATCGTTGTAAAATTGATGCTACTGGAGCATCAACTCACATATACACAAATGCTGTAGCTTTAACTGTTGAGAGAACATTCTCAATTACTGCTCAACCATCTAACCAAACTGCTAATGAAGGTGGTACTTCATCGTTTACAGTAACTGCATCAACATCTAGTGGTACTCCAACCTATCAATGGGAAAGATCTGATGATGGTGGTTCTAATTATTCTGCTGTAGGTGGTGCAACATCTGCAACTTATACAACTCCAACTTTAGTCTATGCTAATGATGCTGATGATCGTTATCGTTGTGTAGTTTCTCTTGTAGGATCTGCTGCTCCGATAACTTCTACCTTTGCATTATTAACTGTTCTACGTGTCATTACTATCCAAACACAACCAGCAAGTACAGCTGTAATTGAAGGTAGTTCTGCAACCTTTAGTATAGTCGCACAGATTACTAGTGATGTTGTTTCTTATCAGTGGCAGAAGTCTATTAACAGTGGTAGTACTTGGACACAAATCAATGGTGCCAATGGTGCAACATATACTACACCTGCAACTGTATACCCAACTTCTCCAGCTGAACAGTTCCGTTGTGTTTTATCTAACGTAGCAGCAACTTCAGTAACATCTAGTGCAGCAACCTTAACAGTTAATGAATCTGAGTTTGTATCTTCACCTAGTTCAGTAACTCCTTTCGTTGACCCAGATACTACAAAGACACTTTCAAGACAACCTGTTATTACTACATCAGCATTTGTTTCTGAATATGCTGGATCAACTCACTTCTCTACATTCTGGAGAATAAGAAGAGTTAGTGATAACGTTACAGTATATGATACTGTAAATTCATTTGCTAATGGTGATACAGGTAATCTAACATCATTCTCTGTACCTGGTGGAACTCTTGAATTTGATACAGCATATAGTGTACAGGTGAAGTTTAGAGATAACAATACTTTAGAGAGTGCTTTCACTTCTGCTGTTAACTTTACAACTCCATTTGTTGATCAACCAGATATTCAAACAATTACACCAGCATTTAATCCAACGATTAATGTTGATCCAATTGCAATGAAGACTGGATATCAGCATTCATCAAGTGATTGGCAGTTCTCACCTGCAGCAACGTTTGCTCAAATTGTTCACCAATCCCTTGGTAACTCAACAAACTTAACACAGTATACTTTACCTGGTGCTGTTAACCTCAGTGCTAACACTACATATTATGTAAGAATAAGATTCAACGTTAATCCTCTCTAACATGGCCAAACCTTCTTCCAAGCAGGGACTGGTTGACTACGCTCTACGTCAAAACGGTGCTCCTGTCCTAGAAATTAATATCGAAGATGATCAATTAGATGATCTAGTGGATGACGCTATTCAATTTTACAATGAACGTAATGGTGATGGATATGTCAGAACTCACGTAAAAATACAGTGGAGTCAGGCCATGCGTGAGAACATGGTTACTGATACTACCACTACTATTGCAGCTGGTACTTCTAATTCTCTTGCTGTTAGTTATTCAGAACAGAATAATTATGTGAAGATGCCTGAGTATATCACCAGTGTGATAAAGGTATTCCCGTTTGTATCTAAGAACGTAACTAACTTATTTGATGTTCGTTATCAGTGGAGACTTAACGACCTTTGGGATTTAACTAACACAGAGATT
>MDTE01065922.1_pt1 | contig 11297 bp, 7 predicted proteins | sample 811231 | NCBI WGS metagenome assembly MDTE01 (sample SAMN05326651, study PRJNA326480) | marine metagenome | isolation source: seawater | place: Indian Ocean: Red Sea | collected 2010 | reverse complement strand
GCGGGATCGGATTCTTCGGTCAAAACCAAAACTTCAACGTATTCAAAATGCTCGACGGCGATCCCAAAACCGCTCACTTCCGCCGCTTCACCCAAGATCCCAACAGCCGGCCCGGCATCGGCGAAGGCTGGCGCTGCGGCTGCAATTTCGACTTTGGCGCCGACATTCCGATCAATCGGGTGCGCTTCTACCCCCGGATGGGAGCGGATGACAAGTTGCTCATCGAGGAATTCGATCTCCCCCTGGTGCCCCTCGCACACTTTGGCGAGGAGAGCTATGCCGATAACTACGTCAAGTGGTACGATATCAGAGTGCGCAGTAGCGCCGAGGCCAACGACGGCCTGGACTGGACCACAATCCATTCTACCCGTGAAAACCTCGATGTCGTCGTCGATCTGCGCTTTAACACCCGCTCAGTCCGCTGGTTTACCATGCGCACCTTCCCACTGCGAACCTGGGAGATAGCCGAGTTGGAAGTCTACGGGGAAGGCTTTGTCGAAAAGGCCGTCTATCTCTCGCAGATCCTCGATTTCGGCCGTAACGTCAGTTGGGACAAAATCCGCTGGACCGGCGAACTCCCCCCAGGCACCCGGGTAGATATTCGCACTCGCACCGGTAAAACCCCCGACCCCAACCTCTACTTCGACGAATCCATCAACGGCGACATCGTACCGATCACGCTGAAGCAATACGAGAAAATCGATCCCAAAGGGCGTCTACCTACCGTCTACGATACCGACAACTGGAGCTTCTGGTCGCCGCCGTACGACTTTGCGGCCGGTCTACGCGACGAGACAGTAGCCGCCGAGACCTGGCAGGACGGCACTCCACTGACTTCACCCAGCCCCAGCCGCTATATCCAGATCGCCATCCGGATCTTCAGCAACCTGATCACCACCCCGCGCCTAGACCAGTTGAGCCTGCACTTTAGCGAATCGCCGGCCGCAGAAGCGATCGTCGGTGAAATATGGCCGATCGAAGTGGATTCTTTCGAGCCGGTACTCTTCACCTATGTGGTCCGACCTACGCTCGACGAACGAAATATCGGCTTCGACCGTCTGGAAATCCTCACCCACACCCGCCCCAGCGAATTGAGATCGGTCGTCGTCAACGCCGAAGAAATCCCTTTCACTCTGGTCGATGAAATCAGCGCCGCCAGCGACGAGGTCCCCTTTCCCGCTCAAATTTTCGAAGATCGGATCGTAGTCGGTTTTCCAAAATTAGCCGGAGCCGCGGACAACTTCAAACAAATCGAGGTCGTCTTCGCAACTTCGGTTCTGCGTTTCGGTACCCCATTCAACAGCTGGGTCTACGACAGCACCGACCCCAACCGGATCAAACAGGCCGTCCAGCCAGGCAACGCAACCTATCGCTTCTCGAGCAATGCCCTGGCGGTACGCACCCCGATCGGTGGCCAGCTCTTTGCTGATGTCCGTGCCGAACCCAGGGTCTTCACACCCAACGGCGATGGTATCAACGAGACCTTGACCGTTTCCTATAAACTGCGCAAGGTAACTGATGAGCGCCCGGTCTTGCTGCGCATATTTGACCTGGCCGGTACGCAAGTAACCACACTCAAGCCCCTCCTTTCCCGCAGCGGCGAATTCTCGCGCGCCTGGGACGGTCGAGATAGCAGTGGCCAACTCTCGCCACCAGGCACCTATATCTACGAACTTTCCAGCGGCTCCCTCACTGGCCAGACTCAATTGGGTTTGTTCTCGCTGGCCTATTAAATCAAACACACTAAACTTATCTATTCGACTCCATACGCCAGAAAAGTATTCGGTAATCGTCTCTACACTCAGCTACGCCATTATACTCCATCCTGCCCCCTCCACAGCAGCACAGACAATCCCGCGGCGTCAATTTCAGTAGCATCGGTACCGACAACCCGATTGCTTGTGAATAACGCTTTCCCTACCTTTGGCGTTCCCACACCATTCCTTCTTCCATTTGGAGCAATTTATGGGTGTCTATTTCGATTTGGGCCGACCGGTAATCGGCGGCTGGCTTGGCGGCGGTTGGCTCCTGCGCGATCCAGTGCGCGACCTCGACCTGCTCTGGGGCGCCGAGTTGGGCCAGGAAGGTGCCTGGCTCTTCGCCATCGATGTCGATAGTGGCGAGGTAGTTGAGGAACACCACATCGGCTGCCGGGAATTCACCGCTACCCCCGATCACACCACCGGCAAACTGTGGGTCTGTACCAATCACGGGCTCTATCAGCCCGGCCATCTACTCCTCTCATGGGATCCGGAAACCCGTGCGCTGACCTCGCACGGCTTCCCCGCTGTCAGCGACCAGCGCTTCGCCGGGACACCCTTTATCGCCAGCGACGGACGCGTCTACCTCGGTTCGCATCCACACGGCCATCTGCATCGCTTCGACCCTGCTGACGGCACCTGGACCGACTGCGGCTGCCAGGCTCCCGAGCCGATCATCCCGGGACAGCACATCTGGTGCTATCCCAACTCCGAGGCCGAGAGCGGTGAAATCGTCTGTGCAATCACCCGCGATCCGGCTTCCCAGGTAGCATTCGACCCGCAGACCGGTCACACCCGGGTCCTGAGCGAAAGTCCACCCGCCAAAACGCTTGCTTCACCCGCCCCAACTCGCGAGATCCAGGCCCATTTCCGCCTGGCCGCTCACTACAGCGTCGACGGCCAGAAGCGAGAGAGCAAGTACCAGCCGCGCGTGGCCACCGATATCTGCGGCCTCAACAAAGGCACCGACGGCAAGATCTACGGCTGCACCATCATCTCGATGCACATCTTCTCCTTCGACCCCCAGACCCGCCAGCTCGAAGACCTCGGCCGCGTCGGCTGGGGCGGCGGCGAGGTCTATGACGTCATCGGCTACAACGGCAAGGTCTACATGGGTAGCTATGGCGGCGGCTACTGGGGGGTCTACGACCCGCAAAAACCCTGGGACCCACAACCTGAAAAAGAGGGCATTTCTCCCACCGCCAACCCGCGCTGCTTCGGCCAGCTCGGCCAGGATATGAACCGCCCCTTCGAATACGCCATCGGTCCCGACCAGCAGATCTATATCGCCTGCCGCTCCAACTACCGCATTCCCGGCGGCGGCATGGCGCGTTTCGACCCGGTATCGGAAGCCACCCACGTCTTCCGCGACGAAGAGCAGAGCATCCAGAGCATCGCTGCCGACTCGCGCTTCGTCTACGGCGGCACCAGCATCTCGGGCGGACGAGGCTGCGTCGAAACCACCACCGAGGGCAAACTCTATCTCTTCGACGTCGAAACCGAGCGCCGGGTCTTCGAATGCGTGCCAGTGCCTGCGGCCGTCGCCGTGACTTCGCTAGCCGTCAGCAGCACCTCGGGCCTGGTCTACGGCTCGGCGAGCAACGGCCAGCTCTTCGCCTTTTCGGTCGAGGAGCGCCAGGTCGTACGCCGCTGGGATATGCGCTCAATGGGCACCCCGCTGATGGGTGTGCCCGAAACCTACGGCGTCATTCATCTGACCTGCGGCTCCGACGGCGATATCTACGGCGTCACCCAGCGCGATCTCTTCAAACTCGATGTCAGCACCGATCGCATCCACTACCTCGACTCACCACCGATTCCCGATCTCTACCAGATCGTCGAAGGCGAACCGGGCATCTTCTATATCGGGGCGCGGGGCCACCTGCTCGAATACCACCTGAAAGACACGCCGCACTACCGCTGATTTTTCCAAGAGCAGCCGGAGCCAGATCGCATCAGCGCGCAACCCAAACCTTTTCGCCGCTCTCGGCACTCAAATAAATCGCGTCGAGCAACTTCATGAACTCCAGGGCATCCCCAGGAGCGACATCCGGCCTTTGCGCACCGCGAATCGCGGCGGCAAAATCGGCGATCTCCGCGTCAAAATCGCCATCGCTGTGGTCCACCGATTGGTCGATGAACTCGTCGCCCTCAGTGTAGATCGCGCCGAGCAAGCGGCGGGTCCCCGAATGCCGCTTGCCCTCGGGCAATGAGGTCGATTCGACTTCGATGGTCCCATTGGTACCCAGAATCCGCAGTCGCAAATCCCACGCCCGATCTTCCCAGGTAGCTATAAGGGCAGAAGTATCCATCTGGATGGTAATTCCTCCGGCGCACCCCACCAGCACACTCAGATAGTCCTCCGCGTGCCGCTCCACCTCCAGAGTCGTCGGGAATGCGCTGTGAGCGATCGCAAAGGCCCATTCGGGTCGCGGAGACCCCAACAGAAACCAGGCCTGATCCAGATAGTGCGAGCCGTGCTGACCCAATGCCCCGCCCTTGAGCCCCCAGCGATAGAGCCAATCCCGACCCGGCGGCGGCTCGTAGCCGATCCCGCGCTCGCGATAGTGATAGTGGACGCGCGCGTGATAGGCCCGGCCAATCGCGCCGTCGGCGACGAGTTGCTGGCTTTCTTTATTAACCTCCTGGTGGCGCATGAAGTAGGAGTAGACCAGCGTTTTACCGCTGGCTTCGGCAACGGCGTTGATTTCTTCGACATCTGCGGCATTACGCCCGTGCGGCTTCTGCACCAGAACGTGTTTTCCCGCTTCTAACGCCTCAATAACCATCGGCTTGCGCACATCGGGCGCCGTGGCGATCCCGACCGCTTCTACCTCGCTATCAGCGAGCAATTCCCGATAGTCACCATAGACTTTGGCGACGCCGTGTTCCTCAGCGACCTGTCTAGCCAGATCCTGATTCAGATCGGCCACGGCCCAGGCGCTAGTCGCCTCACCGGCTTGCGCTCCCGCCACCCAGGTTCGCCCCACCCGACAACCGATCACGCCAACTTTGATTCGTTCCGACATAAGCGCTGCTCCTTTCTGGTCCGTTCTCAAGCACCGGCACCCTGACAAGCCGCCAGCAGATCGGCCGAATTCGTCGTATAACCGATTGTCAGTGCCGCGTCGATCTTGCAGGCGCGCGAGAGCGCCAGGTCGTCTGCCGTATCTGCCACTTCGATCGCCGTGGTGCAGTCTTCGATCAGAACGATCTCGTAGCCCCGATCCTTCATCGCCCGCATCCCGTAGTCGCGGAAAGGCACGCACATATTGGCGGCAAAGCCGACGTAGAAGAGAAATAATCCGCCCCGGCGAGCGAGCAATCGATGTAACGCCTCGCCATCGACCACCACCCGATCGTCGCCACGAGGGGCCGCCTCCGGTACAATGCTGCGCTCGCGGATGATCCGGTCGAATTCCTCGCTCCGCTCCATATAGGGCCGTACAAAACCGGCGTACTTTCCTTCTTTGCGACGAAAATCCTGCGGCGGCCAGGCGGGTACGGCCGTTTGCGACCCCTCGATCTCCTCCTCCAACCACTCGGAATATTTCCGCGCGCAATCCGGACTCGGTCCGTGTACTACCAGCGCACCCAACCTGCGAAAAGCTTCCTGCACCGGAACAATCCGCTCCAGAGTGATCTCCGTGGTGCGATCGACATGAGTCTGTACATAGTGCTCCGACCATACATCGACACAAACCAGCGCAACCCGTTCCATTGGCAATGCCCAGTGCACAACACGGCGTCGACAATCCGCTTCGCGCAGCTTCGTACTCTGCGGATGTTCGTAATAGCTCAGATCCAGATGCAGTATCTCAGACATAAAAAGCCTCTATTCCTACCCATTAAAAACCTGTGCAAACGCGCCTGTACCCAAATTCGAACCACAGCCATCCGCTCTCTCAACAACGCGCATAAGCTACGGCCATCGACTGCTCCGCGTCAAAGTGCAGATATTGCCCCCGACCGATACCAGTACTATCTTTGCGTCCATCAACTCACTATCTGCGATCAACGAGGATCATCGTGAATATCCGCAAAATTCAGGCCTTTCCCATGGCCTATCCCGAGCCTCACTACAAAGGCATCGAACGCTATCTCACCCTCGTCCGCATCGAGGGTGAAGACGGCCAGGTCGGTTGGGGCGAGTGCATCTCGCAATTTCGCGAGGCGACCCTGGCCACCAGACTCATCATCGAAGAGGGGCTGGCTCCGCTCTTAGAAGGCGAAAACGCGCTCGACGTCGAACGCCACTGGCAACGCATGCGCGACCACGTCTGGTGGTACGGCCCCGAAGGAATAGCCGCCTTCGCCATCAGCGCCATCGACATGGCACTCTGGGACCTCGCCGGCAAAGCGCTGAGACAACCCGTCTGCCGACTCCTCGGCGGCCAAATACACGACCAGGTCGTTGCCATGGCTTCCTTTATCTTCGACATGGAGGACTTCGACTGGACGCTCGGCGAATTTCGCTGGCTCAAGGAACAGGGATATCAAGTGGTCAAAGCCGGCTGGGGTATGCGCCCCGAAGCCGTCTTCGGCCTCGACCGCAACAAAGACATCGAGATCGTCCGCCGGGTCCGCGAAACGATTGGCGACGAACTCGAACTCATCGTCGACACCCCCGGCGCGCGCAATATCTGGGATCTCAATACCGCCATCCAGCGCTTCCGCGACCTCGAGCCCTACCACCTGCGCTGGATCGAGCAACCGCTGCTGCCTGCGGATCTCGATGCCCACGCCCGGTTGCGCGATGCTACCTCGACGCCGATCGGCACCGGCGAAGACGAGTGGGATCTCGAGAGCTATAGCCGCCTGATCCATTCCGGTGGCGTCGACGTGATCCAGATGGACCCGGGGCGCTGCCACGGCATCACCGGCTGCCGCCAATATATCAAGCTGATCGAAGCCGAGAACTTACAATGGAGTGCTCATACCTGGTCTAGCGCGCTCAACACCGCCGCCAGTGCACACCTGATGGCCAATTCCACGCACGGCGTTGCGATGGACTTCAAACCGCACGAATCGCCGATGCAGCACGAACTCGTCAGTGACCCCTGGGTCGCAGAAGCCGGCTACCTCGCGATCCGCGAGCGCCCCGGTCTCGGCGTCGACGTCAACGAGGATATCGTAGAGAAGTACCATTTTGGCATCTAGACGCGCACTGATAACCGGAGGAGCCAGCGGCTTCGGCCTGAGTAGCGCCAAGGCCCTCTTAGCACGAGGTGCGCAGGTCGCCATCGCCGATATCGACTCCGACGCGCTGAAAAGCGCCAGCGACGAACTCGCCAGTGACCGCGTCCTGCCGCTCGAGCTCGACGTGCGATCGCCGGACTCAGTACGCCAGACCGTAGCCGCCTGCGAAAACCACTTCGGCGGCCTCGACACCCTGATCAATTCAGCCGGCGTCATTCACTTCGGACCACTCGAAGAAACCAGCGAAGCCGACTGGGACCGGGTCATCGACATCGACCTCAAGGGCGTCTTCCTCTGCTGCCAGGCCGCCGCGCCGCTTTTGCGCGCCAGCGGCCGACGCGGCCGCATCGTCAATATCGGTTCGGATGTATCGAAGATCGGCTGCGCACTGATCGCCTCCTATTGCGCTGCTAAATTCGGTGTCGTCGGCCTGAGTAAAGCCCTGGCCGGCGAGCTGGCCCCCGACGGCGTCACCGTCAACTGCGTCTGCCCGATCGGCGTCTCGTCGACCGGCATGGGCCAGGAGGTCCTGGCCTACAAGAATCGGGCTACCGGCACCGCTAACGAGGCGATTCTCGCCGCAACGGCCGCAGGTATCCCGCTCGGTCGCAACCCCATACCCGACGATATCGTCAATGCGATCCTCTTCTTCCTGGCCGAAGAGTCGTCCTTTCTCACCGGAGTCGCGCTCGATATCGATGGGGGCCTGCTCAGCACTTCGACCCTGCCCGGGGTCGAGCGTTGAGGTCTTGAAATGCTGAGCTCGGAAGAAAAGTGGTTCTTCGACCACCACGGCTATATCCTGCTCAAAGACGTGGTGCCCGAGGCGGATATTCCCCGGATGATCGAGCTCGGCAACCGATGGCACGAAATGACGCTGGACGAACTGCCGCCGCCGCTGACCTCGACCGCCCTGGCGAATCCCCAGGCTTCGCCAACGCTGGCGCGCTGGGTCAACCGCGTTCAATATGCCGACGAAACTTTCCAGCGGCTGGCCGTCAACCGCGAGATCTTACGCATCATCATCGCCCTGACGCACGGCAGTCCCTGCCTGGTCGATACCGCACTGACCAAAAACTACCGCGAATCGGACCAGATCCACCTGCACGCTTCGGGCCGCGACTACCGGGTCGACGACGGAGAGCCCTATGCCGGTTTCCTCAACGCGGCGATCTCGCTGGTCGATGTACCCCCGGGCACCGGCTTTGTCTGCCTGCCCGGCAGCCACAAGCGCAACTTCGACTTGCCCGAACCTATTACGATCCACGACGGTCCGCCCACTGTCGTCAATATCCCGGTGGCAGCCGGCGACTGCGTCGTTTTCACCGAGGCACTCTACCACGGGGCCTTGGCCTGGACCGAAGCCTATCCGCGGATGACCATCTTCAACCGCTATATCGGCGATGGCAGCCACGGCAGCCTTCCGGTCGAAGAGTATAAACACCTGATTCCGGACGAGCTCTATGAGCTGGAGCAGCCCGCGGTACCCGGCCAGCACAAAAAAATAGTGGAGCGCCTGCTCTATGACTCGGCAACCGATCCTAGTTAGCTGCTTATTGCCAACCACTCTGGTCTAACCCGGGGGATCGTCAATAGAATCCAGGCCTGCACCCGCGGTGGTTTGTTCCCGTCAGCGTTACCCACGCTCCAAACAGTAAAGGATACAAAGCCATCGGCCCTCGTGTCCTACCAGCATTTCATCAGCACTAGCTCATTCTAACAGGTCAGACAATGAAAGACACCCGACATCCCCATCCCCATATAGACCCCAGGCAACCGCGCAACAACCATAGGCCGCGCACCAACCCGCCCGTCTTCGCCTGGAAACCCCGCCGTGGCCAGCGAGACTTCCACCTACAAGTCGCCCGCGATCCGAATTTTACGAATTGCATCATCGACCGGCCCCACCTCACCGACCCGCTGCACCTGCCCGAGCAGGCCCTCCCACCAGGAACCTATTGGTGGCGTTGGATCGCAAAGAGCGAGCACTCTCAGACCTTCACCTTCGCCATCGACAGCGACGCTGTGACCCTAGAGCTCCCGCCTGCCGCAGTGTGGCTCGAACTCCTGCCCGACAAGCATCCGCGCATCTACCTGAACGCCGACCGGATCGCGGTCCTGCGCGATGCTCCCCCACCGCAATGGCCCATGCTACGACAAGAAGCCGAAACCCAGCTGCAACAAGCCCACGAAATTGCCGAACCCGAATTCCTGCCCCCGCGCGATGACGAGTACGCGGCCTTCTGGAAAATCTGGTACCCGACCATGTGGGGCACCCGCAGATTCGTCAAAGGAGCGGAAACCCTGGCCCTGGCCTGGCTGCTAAGCGGCGATGAGCGCTTCGGGCGGGCCGCCTGCCAGCGCATGGCTTCGATCGCGCAATGGGATCCCGAAGGATCGAGCCATATCGACCACAACGACGAGGCACATATGTCGGTGATCTGGCACGGCTCCCACGTCTGCGACTGGGTCTGGGATCTTTTCACCAGTGAAGAACGCGCCCAAGTCATCGAACAGTTCAGACGACGCGGCCAGATCACCTTCGAGCATATGCATGACCTGGGCCACTACGGCATCGACCGCTTCGACTCGCACTCCGGACGAGAAATTGTCTTTCTCGCGCAACTGTCCCTGGTCTTCCACCAGCACATCCCCGAAGCCGCGACCTGGCTAGAATGGCTGCGACCGGTATTGTGCGGACTCTGGCCGAGTTGGGCCGGCGATGATGGCGCCTGGGCACAAGGCCCCTCCTACGGCCTGGCCTACGTGACCATCATGACCATGTTCGCCTCCGCGCTCAAACGCGGCACCGGCATCGACCTCTACCGCCGTCCCTTCTGGCAAAACCACGCGTATTGGCGGCAATGGTGCCTGCCACCCTATGCCGAATGGATGGGTTTCGGCGACCACAGCGAACGCTGGGCCGCGACCTGGAACAACAACGCCGACCTAGTCGATCTCATCGGCCGCGAAACCGAGAGCGGCGAATTCAGTACCTATATCGCCGAGTTCCGCAGCATCGCCAACACCCTGAGTACCCCACCCGAACGACAGTTGTCCGGCGTCAACGCGCAATTATTATTAGCCCCTGCTCCAATCGGCAAACCAAAAGAAACAGCCCCCGGACAGGATCGTCTCTTGCGCGTCTTCGCCGATACCGGTTGGGCTGCTTTGCGCAGCGACCGCACCCACCCCGAACGCGATATCGCCTTCATCTTCCGCTCTTCGCCCTACGGGGCCATCAGCCATTCACACGCCAACAACAACGACTTCATCCTACACGCCGGCGGCCGCGTACTCGCCATGCCTTCCGGTTATTACGCCGGATACGGATCCGACCACCACGCACACTGGGTCTGGCACACCAAATCGCACAACTGTTTGACGCTTTCCGATGCATCACAACTCATGCGCTCCCCCGAGTCTGTCGGCCAAATAGCCCAGGCCCAGGAAAATGAGCACCTGACCTACTTCTGTGGTATCGCCGACTCGAGCTACCAGGACCGCGCCACCCGCTACCGCCGCCACGTCGTCTATCTCAAAGGTCTGCAGTGCTTTGCAATGATCGACGAATTCGTCGCCCGCGAAAATACCGTCTCCGCCCTGCAGTGGAATATTCACTCCTGGAGCCGCTTCACCATCGACGAAGGCCAACACACTTTTTCGCTCAAACGCAAAAATGCCTCGCTCATCGGCCATTTTCTGTGGGGTGGCAATGGCTTCTTCTCTTTGGGCGAAGGCTGGGATCCACCGCCGATGACCGACAAGGGCGGCGACCAATGGCCGATGCAATACCACCTGCGCTACACCCCTTCGGGCCTGGTCGAAAAACGCAACCTAGGCGTCATACTCTGCCCCGGACACGATCATCTGGAAAATGCGGTAGTGCAAACGAGGCGGGAAGACGGAGTTGAAATCGCCGAGATCGGCACAACGGAATTGAGGGTTTTCGGCGCAGGGGGAAGCGATTCCGTCGCGGAGTTAGGTGTTGCGGGAGCGCGTTATCTGATTGGGGACCAAGGACTGATCAAGCTATAGCTCTTAGGCTCTAACTCAAAGTGCCCAAGCGCTGCTTGAGGCTATTGGGCACTTTAGTTTGTTGGTCCGATTCTGCACTTCGGCAAAATCGGACCAACTCCCTCATATCTGTATAGAATCTGAACGAGAACGAGCAAGAGCCGATCTGCAAATAGCTCGCCCTTCCCTCGCCTAACGCACCTTATGAGTGCTCGCCGTATAGGTCAAGGTCTGTCCCACCTTCAACTCCACAACCTCGGTATTGGGCGAGAGAAAGTTCACCGCCTTCTTCAGCCCGTCGATATCGGCCGGCTGCCCCAT
>MDTE01204478.1_pt1 | contig 11298 bp, 8 predicted proteins | sample 811231 | NCBI WGS metagenome assembly MDTE01 (sample SAMN05326651, study PRJNA326480) | marine metagenome | isolation source: seawater | place: Indian Ocean: Red Sea | collected 2010 | reverse complement strand
GGAAAGAAACCTGATCATGAATTGTTCCAGTTTGCTGGAGTAAATTTCGCCCGCCAATCTTCTCATCATGAGGGTTGCGAAGTTGCAGATCAAGATCGGGGACCTCCAAGGCGGCTTTGGTCTTCCAGTGCAGGGCCTGCACCTGTCAACAGTAGCCAATCGCAGGCGGCGTTTCTCAATCGCTGTTTGCTCGGCGAACAGATCCGCAGCACGCTGGCGCAGCTCCACCAGGCGATGCCTTCATCCATGTAGAATTGTGAAGCGTCCTGGTGCCCCTCCAGCCGCCGCAGGAGGTCCTTTTACTCTTACCGCCAAGGCGACGGACTTCTGCGCGTAGAGGCGTTCACCGACCTTTCCGTGTCCCCTGGTTACCGCTAATGCTAATCCTGTTCCTGGTTTCAGCATCTGGTTTTATCAGTATGGTCACCCTCCAGATCCCGCAGGACGCGGCCGTCGGAATCGCGTTTATTCTGCTGGCGTTCCCCGTTTATTTCCTCTTCAAGTCCAGCCACAAAACGTCCCCCGGCAACGTGTCAGCCAACATGGATGATTGACGATCCTCGCAAGTCGACTTCCAGCGGCCGATCGTCGTCCGTGCGGGGAACGCCACTTGAAAACGGGTAACACCGGAACAGGGAGGACACGGTTCGCCTGGCATGGTAGAACTCGACGTTCACCCAACAAGCCAAATGCTGGAAAGGACGTCGACATGGCGGCCGTTGAGGGCTGTATCGCCAAGATGCTGACCGAATGGGGCGAAACCGTACAGTATGCCCTGCCGATCGGCGACACGCAGGTGGCGATGAACTCCTGCATTGGAGAGCGCATCTGTCTCGAGTATCTGGGCCTGATCGAGTGCATTTATTGCGGCCGGAAGATCAAAAAGAGCTTCAATCAGGGATATTGTTTTCCTTGCGCGCGGGCCCTGGCTCGCTGCGACATGTGCGTGGTCAAGCCCGAGACCTGTCATTACCAGAAGGGTACCTGCCGGGAACCCGAGTGGGGTGAACAGCATTGCCTGATCCCGCACACGGTTTATCTGGCGAATTCATCGGGCATCAAGGTCGGGATCACCCGCCAGGTGCAACAGCGCACCCGCTGGATGGACCAGGGTGCCACCCAGGCGCTCCCGGTGCTTGCGGTCGACACGCGCCTGGATGCCGGGAATGCAGAAGTCGCGCTCAAACGGTTCGTTTCAGACAAGACCGACTGGCGCAAGATGCTAAAGGGAACCCCACCGCTACAGGACCTGCGGCAAGTCCGCGACGATCTCTTCGGACAAAGCGGCGACGCAGTTGACGGCCGGCGGCTCCCCGCAGAGGAAATTCTCGAGATCAATTACCCGGTCCTGAAATTTCCCGACAAGGTGCGCGCCCACAACCTGGACAAGTCACCGATCCTGGAGGGGATGTTGATGGGCATCAAGGGCCAGTATTGGATCCTGGACGAGGTAGTGATCAACATCCGCAAATACGCCGGTTATCGAATTCGACTCACCACCGCATAATCGTGGGTGGGGCGCGTCACGTCCGTTGATCACCGAGGGTTTTGCGACCGCTGCCCGTGCGCGCTATGCGATCACTTCAGGCACCGCTCGACCGTGCAGGCCAATCGGAACCGTGTTGCCAGATTGGTCGAGCACGGTCTGATCGGGATCAAGGCCCACCAGCTGATAGATGGTCGCCACATGATCGGCCGAGCTCACAGGCCCGTCGATGGGCCAACCGGCCTGATGATCGCTCTTGCCATGAACGTAACCGCGTTTCACACCACCACCGGTGAGCAGGATAAATCCGCATTGGGTCCAGTGGTCGCGGCCGGCCGCATTCTTGTTGACTTTCGGAGTGCGCCCCATTTCGCCCATCACTACAACCAGTGTCGAATCGAGCAGGCCGCGGGCGTCCAGATCCTCGATCAGGGCCGTGTAATTCTGGTCGAGGGTCGGCAGGTTGAAATTCTTGAGCAGGTGAAAATTGTTCGAATGGGTATCCCACTGCCCGGCACCAATCTTGCCATGCAAAGCCGACTCGGTGGTAACCCCAACAAAGCGAACTCCCGATTCGACCAGCCGTCTAGCGGTCAGCATGCAGGATCCAAACAGGTCCCTGCCGTAGCGCTCGCGAACCCGCCGCGGTTCTTCCGACAAATCAAAGGCCCGCCGGGTCTTGTTCGAGGTCAACAGGTCATAAGCGTAACGCTGGTGGTCTGCGAAGCTGCTGATTGCCGAATCCTTCTCTGTCGCGGTGAGCTGATCACCAAATTGCTGGAGCAGTGAACGGCGACGATTCAGCCGGTCAAGTGTGATCGGCGGCAGTTGATCGAGCAGCGGCATGCTTGGTTCGGCCAGAGGCGTCGGCGGATCCACATGGGCGTTGCGCCCTGCAGTTTCTTCGTCAAATCGCGCTTCATAGGTCGTAAACACGGGATCGTATTGCCGTCCCAGGAACCCTCCATAGGGCCCTGCGCGGTATCTTCCCTGGCTGTGGCCCGGATGAGACGGCATCCACACATAGGCTGGCACATCGCCTGCGTGGAGCCCAGCGTGGTGCATCACGGCACCGATGCTGGGGTGATCCGTCCGTTTGGCAATATTATTGACAATCACCGGACCCGAGTATCCGGTCAACATGTTGTATGGACTGTGGGTGTTGTAGAGATGGGTGTGCGTACGGATCAGTGTCGACAGATGCATCGTCCGGGCGGTCAACGGGAGATGTTCACAAACCTGCAAACCGGGCACGCTGCTACTGATCGGAGTGAACTCACCGCGGATCTCCGCCGGTGCATCGGGCTTCATATCAAACATATCGATATGGCTGGGTCCACCGATCAAATTCACCAGGATCACCGCTTTGGCCGGGCCTTCCGAGCGTGGCTGACGATCCTCCGACGCTACCAGTCGGTCAAGTGAAAGTCCCAGCGTCGAAAGGGCGCCGACGCGCAGGACCTCACGCCGCGTCGTGCCATCGCACATTCTTGATGATGCGCCGAGTACGCTTAACATCGTGCCTCCCGGGACCGGGTGTGGAAGCATCGTACACCCGGCCGATTGTACCAGCAGTCGTCGATGGCCCCAACACGAAGGTGCTCAAATTACAGGGCAGGTAGAGCGATCATGAGCCTCGGGAGGTGCCCCTTTGGCAGGAAGTTCCTGCCGTTCAACTCCGGGATTTCCAGACGGGAAGGCGTTCCAACGGCCGTACCGGCCATCACACGCGCCGGGCGATAGGCACACCTTGACAGATTCACAGCAAGCGTGTCCCGTTTCCATTCGGCAAGCCCGATTGGGGTGGCACCGGGAATAATATTGGGGATCCGGATGGGTCGGCTGCGGCACGTCCCCGGTTCTGGATCGGCTGCGCATGCGCGCCGCCACTCATCCCGTTTCGGCAACCCAGGTTTCACCTATGGCAGACGGTTGCTCTTTTCAAACGCGTCTCATAAAGCTCTGAATTCTTCCTGAAACGCTCGGTACTGAAGCGGGGAATCCAAGGGCGGCGCGCGGAGAACACCTCGAAACGTATCAAACAAGGGGACCTCCGATACGGTTCTGGTCTTCCAGTGCAGGGCCTACCTGCCAACAGTAGCCAAGCGCCAGGCGGCGCGGTAAGGTTGCAGTCAGCTCCGAGACACCTGTGATCAGACCGGAGCCCCACAGATCATCCCGTCCCGCTCTCCCAGCCAGGCGTGCTCATGCTTATCATCCGTTCCATTTCGCCCCATTCCACCTCCGCTAGACTGTGGCTACTGGCCACCCTGCTGGTCGGTCACACCGCGTTGGCCGCGGAAAATCAGCCCGCTGCGCGTCGCACCACCGCCTGGACACAATCACGTCTGGTCGGATCTCCGACGCCGCCGCCACCGTTTCGAGTCACTTTCGCTTTTGAAGGCTTGAAGTTCGAGCGGCCGGTTGCACTCACCAGTGCTCCTGGTGAAGACCACCTGTTCCTGCTTCAACAAGACGGCAAACTGCTCGCCTTTGAAAACAAACGATCCGTCCAGCAAACGGCGTTAGTTGTCGATCTGAAGAAGCGGGAACCCAAACTGGGTTCCGCGTATGGCATCGCATTCCACCCGGACTACCAACGCAACCATTATGTTTACCTCTGCTACGTCTATCAGGGCACGCTTGAGGAAGGGAGCCGGCTGGTCCGTTTCTCCACCGATGGCGCACACCCACCGAAAATCGATCCCGCTAGTGCCCAGACAATCCTCACCTGGGTCTCCGGCGGCCACAACGGTGGCTGTGTGAAATTCGGACCGGACGGCTACCTCTACCTCTCCACAGGCGACGCGTCAGGACCTGCGCCACCCGACGTCCACCGGGCCGGCCAGGACGTCAGCAACCTGTTATCGTCGATCCTCCGCATCGATGTCGACAACCAGGACCCCGGCCTCGCATACGCCATTCCCAAAGATAACCCCTTGGTGTCCGTAGCCGGCGCCCGTGGTGAAATCTGGTCCTACGGATACCGCAATCCGTGGAAAATGAGTTTTGATCGCGTCGACGGACATCTCTGGGTCGGCGATGTCGGCTGGGAACTGTGGGAGATGATTTATCGCGTCCAGAAAGGGGGAAACTATGGCTGGAGCATCACCGAAGGCCCGCAACCCGTCCACCCCGAAGATACGCCTGGCCCGACTCCCATTCTGCCTCCCACCTTGCAACACCCTCATTCCGAAGCTGCCTCCATCACAGGCGGGTTCGTCTATCGCGGAACACGGCTGAGCGGTCTGACAGGCGCCTACGTGTACGGCGATTTTCAGACGGGTATCCTCTGGGGGGCTCGACTTTCCGGAGAAGAAGTGAGTTGGCATCAGGAGGTAGCCCGCAGCCCGCTTCAGCTGGTTGCCTTTGGCGAAGACACCGCTGGCGAACTGTACCTGGTCGACTACCGAGGACAGATTTTTCAGCTTGAGGAAAACCCGCAACCTGATCGCAGTGCCGAATTCCCACGACGACTCAGTCAAACCGGCCTGTTTGCTTCCACAACAGATCTGGCGCCCGCGGCAGGGGTCATCCCCTACCAGATCAACGCGTCTGCCTGGGCCGACCACACCGACTCGCAACGTTGGCTGGCCATTCCTGGCCAGGGCCAGATCACCGCCGACGGCGCTGGGAAGTGGAAATTCCCGGATGGCTCGGTACTGGTCAAAACGATCCACCAGCGTCGGTCCAACGCCGTGCCACGAAAGCTGGAAACCCAGATTCTCCACCGCGAAGATAACAGCTGGCGCCCCTACACCTACGTCTGGAATGACGCCGGGACGGACGCCGAATTGGCGCCCGCTGGCGGCCTCGATCTCGACCTTGCGGTCGACCCGGCCAGCCCCTCGCCCGACCGCTGGCGGGTACACAGCCGCTCGGCCTGTCTGCTCTGTCACAATCCCTGGGTAGAAGCCAGAACGACCGTGTTTGGTGTGCAATCGGCATCCCCCTTGGCCGTCGACGCCACGCAATGGAGCCGCCTGGTCCAAGTCGCCGGCATGCCTGTTTCACAACTTCAACACTTGCGCGACCAGGGCTTGCTGGCCCTCGCCAACAAGAGCGACCGGGCCCCGGCGATGCCACTGGTCGACCCGCGCGACGAAGCGCAGACCCTCGATCGTCGAGCGCGTTCTTACCTGCACGTCAACTGCGCCCACTGCCACCAATTTAATGCGGGTGGCGCGGCGAACATCGCCTTGTCGCACCACGTTCCACTGGCCAGCACAGGCACCTTGGGAACAAGGCCTACACAGGGAACCTTTGGAATCACCGGGGCCCGTATTATTTCCCCAGGCGACCCCCTCGGCTCTGTTCTCTACTACCGCATCTCGAAGCTGGGTGGAGGTCGCATGCCACGTCTCGGTTCCGTACACGTCGACGTGGCAGGTGCCAGCATGATCCATGACTGGATCGCCAACCTGACGCCGCAGGAAACCGTAGCACCCCATCCAATCACACCCCGCCTGGCCGCGAGTCTGGCCAGCAACTCCGACAACGACCGCACCGCCGCGATCACGGCGCTCACGACGACGACGCGTGGTGCCCTGGCATTATTGCGATGGGTCGCTGACCATCCGGACCCGCGTCTGCGAGCACAAGTGCTGGCGGTAACACGCACCCACCCCGCCACAGAAGTGCGAGATCTCTTTGAACGTTTCCTGCCGCCAGACCAGCGTGTGAAGCGACTGGGAACGGTCGTCGACCGAGGCGCCATCTTGCGTTTACCCGCCAATGCAGAACAAGGACGCACCGTCTTTTTCAACAACCCGGCGGCCGCCTGCAAGAACTGCCACCGGATCGGCAAACAAGGGGAGACACTGGGTCCCGACCTCAGCACAATCGGCAAGAAATATGGCGCTGCTCAATTGCTCGACCAGATTCTGGAACCGTCGAGACTGATGGATCCCAAATACGTACCGTACCTGATGGAAACCGCAGAGGGTCAGATCCTGACGGGCCTTCTGGAAAAGAAGACGGACGAAGAAGTCTGGATCAAAGATGCGCGCAACCAGATCCACAAGGTCCCTGCGGACGAGATTGAACTGCTGGTTCGGCAACGGAAATCGTTGATGCCGGAGCTGCTGCTACGCGATCTCACCGCCCAACAAGTCGCCGATCTTGTGGCTTTCCTGGCGACGCTCAAGTAACACACGTGTCTGCCGCAGCCGTGCGCGGCTCACCCCCGTCTCCGCGGCGGCGGGGCGAGCACCAAGAGAGGTCCATCCAGTTGTTTTGAGTGAGTCAACAGAAAACGTTGAAAGGCCAGATTGGCCCCCTCCTGAGCCGTCATGGTCGCGGCGCCAAATGCCATCAAGCGGTCCACCACTTTCTTATTGCCTGCCAGGCCGATCTTCTTCACTACCTCTAACACCGAACGCACTCGAGGTGCCGCTGCGACCTCTTCCACGCGCCGCGGGTCTACCGCGCGGGCAGCGCGTTTTTCCCGGTGGTGCCAGATGATACGCCAGCTACGATCTGGCATTCTGGCAAAAAAGGAGAGTTCCACTACAGCCTCATCAGGGAACATAAAACCCTTCTCGGTACGCCGGAACTCACGCTGCAAACGGGAAACCAGAAAACCCCGAACGCCTTCGTATTCCGCCTCACGAATCACCTTGGTGCGCCAGGCCTCTTTGGGACGCTTATCCACATCGCCGCCGAGAATGTCCGTGATCTGGGCGCCCAACTGTTGCCCCACAATTTGATTGACAAGATCGGTTAAATCCACTTTATCAGCACCGCTCCCGGTGCGTGCCACGTACTCCCCTTCCCCCTGGAATGTCAATTTCTTGCGCAAGCGAAATTCCACCAGAGCGACTCGCGCAGCCCACTGTGTTTCGTTCTGCGGAAGTTTGCCGAAACGATCTGTCAAATCGGGTGTCTTGGATAGATCCACTTCCCGTTTCTCAATCTCACGACGGAGGCTATTGACGGTCCGCGTTGTCACATTCGCGATCCGCAGCGCCCACGCTACTTCTGCAACACGTCGTTGTAAGGGTGGCTGGCGGTAGAGATTCCGCACTTCGCCCGCGGCCAACTCGATCAGCACAAATTGGCTGGCCGGTGTCTCATCCTCGCCCTCCTTCGCGCCACGCAATCGCGATGCTTCCTGCTGCAGAAAAAGCACCAGGTTGGCATCGCCACTGCGACTGCGCCGCCATTTTTCAACGCGGCCCTGCAAGCCTTCACTGGCTGCGGTGGCCAAAGCGAGTTCACCGGCAGCCAGGTCCCGATAGTAACGTGGCCAGGTCTTTTCGAGCCAGGACCGTTCGACCGCCATCGTCAGACCGTCGGTCGCATTCCCGGCAAGGACTGCGCCGTATAACTGGGGTCCGCGTTGCACACTGACCACGTCAACAGCCAGCCGCTTGGGCGACACCCTAGGCCGCTGACCTGACGACACCTCCACTACCAGGAGCAGGAGCAGGCAGGTCGCAGACAGCCGGTTCATGGGATGTCCTTTGGCAATATTACCCAGAAGGCCCAGGTAGCAGCTCCCAGGCCTCCCCAGGCTAACTGGGCATCACGGTTTCACGGGCAAGGCGAAATCACCCCGCATATCACGCCATACCGCGTGGACGTGGTTGGCCGGATTGCCGGCCGCGTCAGGCTGCGTGTTGACAAACTCGACCAACAGGGTGGGCCCCTGGAAACGATAGTAGTGTCCCACACCTGGCTTGGTGGCACCTGCCCAGGCGAAACGAATTTCTTCGGGCCCTGCACCTTCCAACGCAGCAACGCGTTTCTGGCGAACGGACTCCGGCATATTCTCCAGATAAGCTGCGCCGAGCTGTTGAGCCAATTGCTGTTGCGCCTCGGTCATGTCCCCAATACGGAGTCCCACCGCCTTGTCTTGCGGAGGCTGCATAGAACCTGCTCCGCGAATTTCACGTGGCGCCTTGTCGGCGATAATCGCCACCTTACGTTGCTCTGCAGTGAGCGAGTTGACCAGTTCAAAGGCCAGCCGCTCTTCTTTGTCGAGAACGCGGGTTCCCTTCTTGACACCATGATCGCCAGGATATGCGTCCATCACGGTGGCTGGATTGGTCGCATAAAAGGTAGGCGTCGAAGAAATCACTTCATTCTTGTCAACCACAAAATTCAACGACAAGTGGTGTCCCTCAATACTCAGACCCCAGCGACTGCCGGGCTTGGGATCGCCGAACACGGTGAAGTAATATCGCAGTGGATCACGGGCGAAACGACTGTTTTCCTCGAGCGCGTCGAGCAGACTTTCCAGCTGCATGATCTTACGCGCTTTCTCATACCCGACCTGGCTCAGGCAACTTTGCGCCAGGGCCTTCGCCGCCGCACGTTGTTCCTCATTCATATGACGAATCTGCAGCCCCTTACGATGGTCTTTGGGGATGAAATGCCAGCCGACGCGTTGCTTGGTATCAGCATAGTCCAACTGCGATGTTTTTCGCTGCTTCTCATCCAGTGTCGCCAGGTACTTGACCGCCGCCGCCGTCATTCCCTCTCCGACTTTCTTCTCTTGCCAATACGACCAGGCACCGGCTCCGGTAAGCAACAACAACAGTGGGGCGATCCAGTTCGAACGTTTCTTGGTTGTCAGCAAAGTCATCGGAGGGGTTTGCTCCTGTCGGAAAAATGAAAAAGCTGCTGGCCAGCAGTTCTTGTTTAAATCGTCGGCGACATCACACGGTCCGTTGGTCGCCACCACGACACACAGCAACGCGCATCAGCCGGCGGCCCCCAGGGCCGCCCCGACAATATAGCCGGCCCGCCCCCGCACAGACAAGCTGCCAGCTATCCTCGCCCCCGAATCCCTGCAGGGTGGCACGCCGCTGGCACATGCCCCACTGCCCAGTACAATCGACTGGCCGGCCAATCCTGCGCCGGGCATCGGCACGAGGCCTCACACGGAGTAATGCGAATGGCAGACATCATCAAGATCGCAGGTGTGCAAATGGACGTCCAACTGGGCGACAACGACGCCAACCTGGAACGGATGGAAAGGGCCCTGGAAACCACTGCCAAAGGGGGTGCCACACTCACCGTGTTTCCCGAATGCGCACTTAGTGGCTACTGCTTCGACAGCCTCCAGGAGGCCAGTCCCTACGGCGAGTCCATTCCCGGTCCGAGCACACAGCGGCTCGCTGAGACTTGCCGTCGTCTGGGCATTTTCACTGTCTATGGATTACTGGAGTCACACGACACAGGCCTGTTCAATGCCTGTGCACTGATCGGCCCCGAAGGGCTGGTTGCCAGTTATCGAAAAATCCACCTCCCCTACCTGGGCATCGATCGCTTTACCACGCCTGGTGACCGTCCCTTTTCCGTCCACGCCGCCGGTGATCTACGGATCGGCATGAACATCTGTTACGACAGCGCATTTCCTGAATCGGCTCGCGTCATGGCCCTGGCTGGTGCGGATGTGATCGTCCTGCCTACCAACTTCCCCCCAGGATCCGAATGTATGATCCAACACGTCGTACACGCGCGTGCTATGGAAAACGGCGTCTATTACATCGCCGTGAATCGCGTGGGCCAGGAGCGTAGCTTCCCTTTCATCGGTCAAAGCAAAATCTGCGACCCGGACGGAAAACTCCTGGCGGAGGCGCCCGCAAGTGAAGAGGCCATTCTCTACGCCGATATCGATTTGGCCCGCGCTCGCAACAAACACCGTGTCCGTGTACCGAAACAACATGAAATCAACCGCTTTGCGGATCGGCGCCCCTCGATGTACGGGCCAATCGCTGAATCCAGTTAACCACTGCAGCGCCGTCGCCAGGGCAGTTCCCATGGCGTCTCAACAGCCGCTGCACAGTGCCTCGGGGCGCTTTACCGACACCGCATCCCAGCTTGCCACTGCGCATCTCCCCGCCTATCAATAAGACCTCCTTCCCCCCTGCACGAGGATGTGCGATGACCGAACCGCTCGCCTACCTGAATCATGAATTCATTCCCTATTCCCAGGCGCACCTCAAGGTCTATGACGCCGGCGTCGTCCTGGGTGCAACGGTCACAGAAATGGTGCGCACCTTTAACCAGCAACTGTTTCGGCTGGATGCCCATCTCGACCGTCTGGAACGTTCTCTGCGTTATGTTCGCTTCGACCTGGGAGTCGACCGAGCGAAGTTTCAGGAACAACTCGAAGAACTGGTCAAGCACAATGCATCCCTCCTGGAGCCGGCAGACGAATTGGGACTGATCGCCTTTGTCACCGCCGGTGAGTACCGCACGTACGCAGGCAATTCCGGAGCCGCCGCCCAGGCCACCCCCACCGTCTGCGCCCACACCTTCTCCCTGCCCTGCGAACTGTGGGCAGCGGGGATGCAAAACGGAACGCATGTCGTGACGCCTGCCATCCGGCATGTCCCACCACAATGCTACGACCCCAAAATGAAATACCGAAGTCGCATGCACTACTATCTGGCTGAACAGGAAGCCCGCCAGGTCGACCCCGCAGCCATCCCACTTCTGCTGGATCTCGATGGCAACGTCACTGAAACCAGCGGAGCCAATTTCCTCATTGTCGAAAAGGGGCAGGTCGTTTCGCCGCCGCTCCGCAATATTCTCCCAGGGATCAGCCGGCAGACCATCATCGACCTGTCCGCCGAGTTGCAGATCCCCTTTACTGAACGCGACTTCCAGGTCTACAACGTCATCAACGCAGACGAAGCATTTGTCTGCAGCACACCTTACTGCATGATGCCCGTGACACAGATCAACGGCGTCCCAATCGGTGACGGGAAACCAGGGCCCGTTTTTCAGTCGATCCTGCAAGGCTGGAGCAAGCACGTCGAGCTCGACATCCCCGCACACATTGAACAGCAAGCCTCGCG